>Ga0208566_1000235_pt1 | contig 40102 bp, 42 predicted proteins | sample PL_2010_150m_FD_184159 | JGI IMG/M metagenome (GOLD analysis project Ga0208566, IMG submission 184159) | Freshwater microbial communities from Powell Lake, British Columbia, Canada to study Microbial Dark Matter (Phase II) - PL_2010_150m... | ecosystem: Environmental > Aquatic > Freshwater >...
GCGGAATCTGCTGAAGCCGGACGGCATGGGCGCCACCTACAAAGTCCTGGTCCAGCACAAGGGGATGCCGGCGCCCCGCCTGGACGGCCTGCGCTCGCGGCCGTTTTTCCTGGACGCCCTGCAGGACGGCCTGCGCGCAGGCCGCACGATAGAGGCCGCCGCGCGATGATGCCGGACCTGGTCCCGGCGAACTACCTGCCGGTGGTGATCTTCATGGTGGCGGCGGCCGGCTTCGGCATCGTGTCCATCGCGGCCGGCTACCTCGTCCGCCCCTCGCGTCCCTACAAGACCAAGCTGGCCCCCTACGAGAGCGGCGCGCCGGTGTTCCACGACGCGCGCACGAACATCCCGATGCGCTACTACATCATCGCGATGCTGTTCGTGATCTTCGACATCGAGACCGTCTTCATCTTTCCCTGGGCCGTGGTCTTCAATCAGCTCGGGCTCTTCGGCCTCATCGAAATGATGCTGTTCATCGTCATCCTGCTCGTGGGCTACTTCTACGCCTGGAAAAAGGGAGCGCTCGAATGGGACTGATCGACCGCTCGCTGGACGCCAACATCGTGACGACGACCCTGGACACCGCCATCAACTGGTGCCGGAAAGGCTCGCTGTGGCCGATGACCTTCGGGCTCGCCTGCTGCGCCATCGAGATGATCGCCACGGTGTCGTCCCGGTACGACATCGACCGCTTCGGCGCGGGCGTGTTCCGGGCCTCGCCCCGCCAGTCCGACCTGATGATCGTCGCCGGCACCGTCTGCCGGAAGATGGCGCCGGTGATCCGGCGCATCTACGACCAAATGCCCGAGCCCCGCTACGTCATTTCCATGGGATCCTGCGCAACGTCCGGCAACCACTACAACTCGTACAGCGTCGTACAAGGTGTGGACCAGATCGTGCCGGTGGACGTCTACATCCCCGGCTGTCCGCCGCGCCCCGAAGCGCTCCTGGACGGACTGATCATGCTCCAGCAGAAGATGATGAAGGAAAAGATCCTGGTCAAATAACCCGATGCACGCGCTGCTCACCAGACTCAAGGAACGGTTCCCGGACGCCGTGCTGGCGGTCCGCGAGGAAGGCCCGTACAAAGACCTCGTCGCGCAGGTCAAGCCGGCGGCCGTCCCGGAGATCGCCCGCTTTCTCCATGACGATCCCGAATCCTCGTTCGACATGCTCTCGGACATACTCGCGGTGGACTACCCGGAGGATGAAGACCGGTTCGAGGTCATCTACCTGCTCAAGTCGCTCCCGCGCAACCACCGGCTCCGCCTCAAAGCGCGACTCCCGGAAGACGACCCGACCATCCCGACCGTTACCACGGTCTGGAAGGGCGCCAACTTCCTGGAGCGCGAAGTTTACGACCTGATGGGCATCACGTTCGCCGGCCATCCGGACCTGCGCCGCATCCTCATGCCGGAGGACTACGACGAAGGCTACCCGTTGCGGAAGGACTTCCCGACGGAGGGCCGAGGCTGGCGCAGCACCTTTCCGTTTCTCCCGCGACTCGACGAGCCGGCCATGCCGATGGCCTCGGAGATTCCCGAGGACCAGCATCGGCCATTCCTGAAAGAGGCCGAGGTCCTCCCGAAGGACGCCAAGGCGGTCCGGCGGCAGGAGGAACTGCTGCTCAACATGGGCCCGCAGCATCCGGCCACGCACGGGGTACTCCGCATGGTGCTGGAACTTGAAGGCGAGCGCATCGTGAAGGCCACGCCGGACCTCGGCTACCTGCATCGCGGCGTCGAGAAGCTGTGCGAGGGCCTGGCTTACCAGCAGATCATCCCCCACACCGACCGGCTGGACTACGTCTGCTCGATGACCAACAACTACGCGTACGTGCGGGCCGTGGAAAAGATTTTGAACCTCACGGTGCCGCCGCGCGCCGAGTACATCCGGACGCTCGTCGCCGAGACGCAGCGGATCATCGGCCATCTGTTCTGGCTCGGCACCCAGGCGCTCGACATCGGCGCCATGACGGTGTTCTTCTGGACGTTCCGCGAGCGCGAAGTGCTGCTGGACATTTTCGAGAAGCTCTGCGGCGCGCGGCTGACGCTGAACTACTACCGGATCGGCGGCGTGGATGCCGATTTCACGCCGGACCTCGTCCAGCGGCTCGGCGCCTTCCTGGGCACCTTCCCCAACCATCTCCGCGAATACGACGATCTGTTGCTCACCAACCGCATCTGGCTGGCGCGGACCAAGCACGTCGCCGTGATCTCCGCCGAGGACGCCGTCAACTTCGGCTGCACCGGCCCGGTGCTGCGCGGATCGGGCGTGGCCTACGACGTCCGCAAGGCCGAGCCCTACGGCGCCTACGACAAGGTCGAGTGGGAAGTCCCCGTCGGCAAGAACGGCGACACCTATGACCGCTATTGGGTGCGCCTGGAGGAAATGCGCCAGAGCGCCAAGATCATCCGCCAGTGCCTCGCACAACTGCCGGAAGGGCCGATCATCGCCGATGCGCCCCAGATCATCCCGCCGCCCAAAGAAAAAGTGATGCGGGACATGGAGAGCCTGATCCACCACTTCATCATCTTCACGCAGGGCTTCAAGCCGCCCAAGGGCGAGACCTACTGCGCCTCCGAAGCGCCGAAGGGAGAGCTCGGCTTCTTCATTGTGAGTGATGGCGGGCCGAAACCCTACCGCATGAAGATTCGCTCGCCCTCGTTCGTCCATCTGGGCGCGTTCGATCACATGGCACGCGGCTACCTCATCGCCGACATCGTGACGATCTTCGGCACCTACGACGTCGTCATGGGGGAGTGCGACCGGTGACGTCCGCCTTTTCACAAGCCGCGCAGGAGCGCATTCCCGGCATCATCGCCCGGTACGCGGAGAAGCGGGGAGCCCTGCTGCCGCTGCTCTGGATCGCGCAGGAGGAGCAGGGCTACGTGTCGGAAGAGGCGATGAAGGAGATCGCGGGGCTCCTGGACCTCACGCCGCCACAGGTGTATGAGACCGTGACGTTCTACACGATGTACAACCGCCGGCCGATCGGCAAGTACCACATCCAGGTCTGCCGCTCGCTGATGTGCGCGCTCGTGGGCACGGACAATCTGCTGGGATGGATTCATGTCAAGCTGGGCATCAAAGCCGGCCAGACTACGCCGGACGGTTTCTTCACGCTGAGCCAGGTGGAGTGCCTCGGCTCCTGCGGGACCGGCCCGATGATGCAGATCAACGACGACTATTACGAGCGGCTGACGCAGGACAAGGCCAACCGCGTCCTGGACGATCTGAAGCGCGAGGGGAAGTGCCCGCTGGCGACCGGGCCGTTTATGTTCCCGGAACCGACGGCCAGGTAGGGACAACGTGGCAACGCACGAACCGATCCTCCTGAAGAACATGTCCCAGCCGGGCTACAGCGGCGCGCTCGCCGATTACGAGCGCGTGGGCGGCTACCAGGCCCTGAAGAAGGTCCTGGGCAAGATCGCGCCGGCCGACATCACCGAGATGGTCAAGAAGTCTGGCCTGCGGGGACGCGGCGGTGCCGGCTTCCCGACCGGCGTGAAGTGGTCCTTCATTCCCAAAGACCATCCCGGCCCACGCTATCTCGTCTGCAACGCCGACGAGAGCGAGCCCGGCACGTTCAAGGATCGCCAGTTGATGGAGCGCGACCCGCATCAGTTGATCGAAGGCATTATCCTCGCCGCCTACGCTATCGGCGTCCGGACGTCCTATATTTACATCCGGGGGGAGTTCGCCCTGGGCGCCAAAGTCCTCGAGCGCGCGCTGGCGGAGACGTACAAGGCGGGCTACCTCGGCAAAGACATCCTCGGGACCGGGTTCGCGCTGGACATCTACGTGCACCGGGGCGCCGGCGCGTACATCTGCGGAGAGGAGACCGCCCTGCTCGAATCCCTGGAAGGCAAGCGTGGCCTGCCCCGGACCAAACCACCCTTCCCCGCCACGCACGGCCTGTTCCAGAAGCCGACGGTGGTCAACAACGTGGAGACGCTCTCCAACATCCCGCACATCGTGAACCGCGGGCCCGAGTGGTTCGCCGCCATCGGAAACCCACCCAAGAGCAGCGGCACGCGGATCTTCTGCCTCAGCGGGCACGTGAAGCGGCCGGGCAACTACGAAGTGCCGATGGGGATCACGTTCCGCGAGATGATCTACGACATCGCGGGCGGCATGCGAGGCGACAAGCCGCTCAAGGCGTTCATCCCGGGCGGGGCCTCGGCGGCCGTGCTGACGCCCGCCCATCTGGACGTGAAGCTGGACTTCGAGTCAGTCGCGCAGGCCGGCTCCATGCTCGGATCAGGCGGCGTCACGGTGATGGAGGAAGGCACCTGCATGGTCTGGGCCGCCGAGAACCTCCTGCACTTCTTCAACCATGAATCCTGCGGCAAGTGCACGCCTTGCCGGGAAGGGAGTTCCTGGCTGTTGCAGATACTCAGAAGGATCGACCACGGCAAGGGGAAGATGGACGATCTGGCGACCCTGCTGCGCCTCTGCGGCAACATCGCGGGCCGTACGGTCTGCGCCTTCGGTGACGCCGAGGTCGCGCCGATCGTCGGCACGCTCCAGTATTTCCGGGACGAATACGAGGCGCACATCCGGGAGCAGCGCTGCCCGTTCCGGCCGCAGCCGGCGCCCGAGTTGATTTCGGTGGGGCACTAAGAAAGACCCTGATGCCTGACTTCGTCAACATCCTGATAGACGGCAAGCCGATCGCGGTGGAGAAGGGCACCCTCGTCATCGAGGCCGCGCGGCGGATCGGGGTCATGATCCCGCACTTCTGCTACCACCCCAAGCTCAAGCCAGACGCCAACTGCCGCATGTGTCTCGTCGAGGTGGAGAAGATACCGAAGCTGCAGACGTCCTGCAGCACCGTGGTCGCCGAAGGGATGGTGGTCCGCACCAATACCCCCGTCGTGGACGAGGCCCACAAGTCCGTCCTGGAGTTCATCCTGGCCAACCATCCGCTCGATTGCCCGATCTGCGACCAGGGGGGGCGCTGCGACCTCCAGGACTTCTCGAACGAGTACACGCCCACCACCAGCGTCTTCATCGATAAAAAACGCGTGTTTCAAAAGGAGTACTTCAGTCCGCTGATCGAGAAGGAGATGAACCGCTGCGTGCAATGCTTGCGATGCGTCCGGTACTGCAACGAGATCATGGACGTCAAGGCATTGGCCCCCATCAACCGCGGCACGATGACCGAGATCGCACACTTCGCCGGCCACCCGCTCGACTGCGAGTTCTGCGGCGGCTGCGTGCAAATCTGTCCGGTGGGCGCGATCACGAGCCGGCTCTCGCTGTACGAGTTCCGGCCCTGGATGATGAAGCGGGCGGACACCACCTGCGGCTACTGCGGCGACGGCTGCTCGCTCATCCTCGAGACGCGCGGGGACAAAGTCATCGAAGTCATGTCGTCCCACGGCAGCGGTCGCAACAACGGCGACCTCTGCGCGAAGGGCTTTTTCGGCTACCAGTACGTCAACCACGCTGAGCGGCTCACGACGCCGTTGGTCCGTCAGGCGGACGGCACACTGCATCCGGCGACCTGGGACGAGGTGCTGCCCCTGCTTGCCGAACGGCTCACGCAGATCAAGCTGGCGCATGGCGCCGATGCCATCGGTGGGCTCATCTCGGCGCGCTGCACCAACGAAGACCTGTACCTCTTCCAGAAATTCATGCGCCTGGCGATCGGCTCGAACCATCTGGACAGCACGGCGCGCTATGGGCACGTCAACGCCGCCAGGGCGCTGCGGCGCGTGCAGGGCACCAACCGCTGGACGGTTTCCTACGAGGACATTGCGCAGGCCGACGCCCTGCTGCTGATCGGCACGCAGGTCACGGCCGCTAATCCGATCGTCGGGTTGAAAGTCAAAGAAGCCGTCAAAAAGCACGGCGCCACGCTGCTCACCATCGAGACGCTCGTCCCGTCGATCGAGACGACCAGCAACATCACCAACCTGGCGGCAATGCACGTCGCGGTCCCGCCCGGCGGCCACGCCGCCGCCGTGCGCGGCCTCGTCCAGGCCGTCTTCGACGAGAACCTCGTGGACGCCGGGCTGAGCGCGCGCGCCGGTGACTTCGTGTCGCGCGTGCGTACGGCCGCGCCGTCTGTGCCGTACACAGACGGCGTGAACGAGACCACGCTTCGCGCCATCGCAAAGACGTTTGCCGGCGCGCGGCGCGGGGTGATCCTGATCGGACAGGACCTGCTGCAGGCGCCAGGCGGCCACGACACCGCCGTGAACCTTCTGGACTTCCTGCTGCTGATCGGCAAGCTCACGCAGCCCGGCTGGGGTCTTGCTCCGCTCACCGAAGAGAACAACGAGCAGGGCGCCCTCGAGATGGGCGCCACGGCGGAATACCTCCCCGGCCCGGCCGAGCTCGCCGATCCTGCGGCGCGGAGCCGGGTGGCGGATGCGTGGAAGGACGCGCCGCCGACCGCGAAAGGGATGCGCCTGATGGAGATGCTCGACGCGGCCCGCGCGGGAAAGCTGAAGGCCATGCTGATCATCGGCGAGAATCCGGTGCGGAGCCTGCCGGCGTCCGCAAAGGTCGCCGAGGCGCTGGAGAAGCTGGACCTGCTCGTCGTGCAGGAGCTCTTCCTGACGGAGACCGCCAAGCTGGCCGACGTCGTGCTGCCGGCCTGCTCCTACGCCGAGAAGACCGGCACTTTCACCAACTCCGAAGGCTTCGTCCAGAAAGTCCGCCCCGGGCTCGAGCCGGTCGGCGACAGCCGTCCGGACTGGGAAATCCTTTCCGCCCTCTCCGTGACGATGGGCTATCCGCTGGAGTACGGCGACGCGAAGGAAATCCTGAAGGAGATCCGCGCGGTCATCCCCGGCTACCGGGTCCTGGGCGCGACGGCAGAGCCGGCCCAAGTGGATGCCGAGGCGGTCGAGCGCTACGTCATCACCGGCTTCGCCGAAGACCTCTCGGCCCGGTACAGCGCTGGGGCCGAGCCAAAAACCAGTGGCCATCGCTGGTCTCTGACCATCGGCCAGACCCTATTCCACTCGGGCTCGATGTCCACCAAGGCCCAGGGCCTGCTCGAACTGCAGAAGGACGGCAAGCTCATCATGAACCCGGCCGATGCGCAACGCCTGGGCATCACGGAAGGCGGGCGCGTACGGCTGACGTCAACGTCCGGCGAGGCGACGGTCCCGGTGACGATACTGGGCCGCATCCCGGAAGGCACCCTGTTCTTTCCCGAGTCGTTCCGGGAGGCGCTTGCCTCTCTGCCGGGCATGAGCCTCGACCCGGTGACCGGCGTGCCCTATTGCAAACAACAACGGGTTTCTGTGGAGAAGATCGCGGGAGGGAAGTAGCGGATGGACATGCTCGTATTCGCAGGCGCGTCGGTGGTCAAGATCGCCGTGGTCATGGTCACCGTATTGCTTACCGTGGCCGTGCTCACCCTGGCCGAACGGAAGGTGCTAAGCTGGATGCAGGACCGCATGGGCCCGATGGAAGTGGGCCCGTACGGCATCCTCCAGCCGATCGCCGACGGCATCAAGCTGTTCTTCAAGGAGGACATCATTCCCTCCGGGGCGAACTGGGTGCTCTTCTCGCTGGCCCCGATCATCTCCCTCATACCGGCCTTCATCGGCTTCGCGGTCGTGCCGTACGGGCCCAACATCGAGTACGAGCTGTATGGGGTCACGATCAAGCCGTTCATCATCACGGATATCAACATCGGGATCCTGTACATCCTGGCCTTCACCTCCATCGGCGCCTACGGCGTCATCCTGGGCGGCTGGGCTTCCAACAACAAGTACTCCCTGCTCGGCGGCCTGCGCGCGGCCGCGCAGGTGATCAGCTACGAACTGAACGTCGGCCTGGCGATCATCGGCGTCATCATCCTCTCGGGGTCGCTCAGCATGGTGACGATCGCAGAGAAGCAGGCGGGCGGAATCCTGAACTGGAACATCATCGGGATGGGACACGGACTGGGGATATGGTGGTGGATTCCCGTCACCCAGGTCGTCGGGTTCGTCGTGTACGTCATCTCGTCCGTGGCGGAGACGAACCGCCTCCCCTTCGACCTGCCGGAAGCGGACAGCGAACTGGTGGCCGGGTGGATGACCGAATACAGCGGGATGCGCTTCGCCTTTTTCTTCATGGCGGAATACGCCAATATGATCCTGGTGTCCTGCATCGCATCGGTGCTCTTCCTCGGCGGCTACCACGCGCCGTACCCCGGGACATTATTCCCGGGCATCCTGGGCTACTTCGAGGGCATCGCCTGGTTCACGGTGAAGGTGTACGGCTTCCTGTTCCTGTTCTTCTGGATCCGCGCCACGCTGCCGCGCCTGCGCTATGACCAGCTCATGCGCTTCGGGTGGAAAGTGATGCTGCCGCTGGCGCTGGCGAACATCGTGATCACCTCGATCGTCGTGTACTTCCTGAGATAAGAAGGAGCGCGAACCGCCATGACCGTCGCAGACTTGGTCAAGACGTTCACCTTCTATGAAATCCTGATCGGGATGAAGGCCACGATCACGGTCTTCATCCAGCGGATCATTCTCCGCAACCGCAAGGCCGTCACCTTGCAGTATCCGCACGAAAAACGGGACCTGCCCGGTACCTACCGCGGGATGATCGCCCTGCTCAAGTATGACGACGAGACCGAGAAGTGCGTCGGCTGCGACCTCTGCGAGGCGGCCTGCCCCTCCCGTGTCATTACGGTCATCAGCGCGGAAGTCGAGGGCGAGCCGATGAAGCGGTACGCCAGGGAATACTACATGGACATGACCCGCTGTCTCTTCTGCGGTCTCTGCGTGGACGCCTGCCCGGTGGACGCGCTGGCCATGACGAAGGAGTTCGCGTGGGCTCGGTACAACAAGCGCGACCTCCGGCTCGACAAGCAGCAACTGCTGGCGCTCGGCGACCGCAACTTCCCCGAACGCGAGAAGAAGCTGGAGTTCCAGCATCCCAACGTGGCCTATTTCAACATCGGCCACAAAAACCTGCCGTCCAAAGCCTCATAGGGACCCGACGCGATCGTGGCCACCCTGTCCTTCTTCTACTTCGGGAGTGTCATCGTCCTGACCGCCCTCCTCGTGGTCGCCCTGCGCAACCCGGTGCACAGCGTCGTCGCGCTCCTCGTGATGTTCTTTCACATCGCGGGCCTGTTCGTCACCCTGCACGCCGAGTTCCTGGCGGCGGTCCAGCTTATTGTGTACGCCGGCGCCATCCTCGTGCTGTACCTGTTCGTCGTGATGATCCTGAACCTCCAGCAGGACGACTCCTACCAGCGACAGGTGAAGTGGGGGCTGGGGCTGGGGCTGATTGCGCTCGCAGAAGTCATCGCCATCATCAGCAAGGCGGGGCTGTCGGAGGAGCCGGTGCGCGGCACGACCGCCACGGGCGAAGCGGCGGAGACCATCGCCGGCAACACCGAAATGGTTGGGAAGGCGCTCTACACCACCTATCTGTTCCCCTTCGAAGTGGCGTCGCTGATCCTGCTGGTCGCCATGATCGGCGCCATCATCATGGCCAAGAAGGGGATCATGGGCCCGGAGGAGAAATAACCGTTGGTCCCCCTGTCGTACTACATGATCCTCAGCGCGATCGTGTTCGTCACGGGCGTCGTTGGCGTACTGATCCGGCGCAACATCATCATGCTGTTGCTCTCCATCGAGCTGATGCTGAACGCCACGAACATCAACTTCGTGGCCTTCTCCTATTATCTAGACAACATCGCGGGGCAGGTCTTCGTCTTCTTCGCGCTCACGGTCGCGGCGGCGGAAGTGGCCGTCGGCCTCGCCATCATCATCGCCCTCTACCGCGTCAAGGCGACGATGAACGTCGCAGAACTCAATTTGATGAAATGGTGATGCTGTTTTTAAGAGATAAAAGCGTGGACCAGCGGGTGGTGCCGAATGGGACCCTGGCGGAGCGCGAGCACGTCAGGGTATTTCGGCGACAGGACCCGCTGGACGCAGGTCTAGTATGAAGTACGCACTGATCCCACTCTTGTATCAGTTGAAAGGTGACAGCAATCGTTACGCATAGAAGGACACGCCGTGCGCTTTGAGTGGGATGCAGCAAAAGCCGCTGGCAATCTGCGCAAGCATGGCATATCGTTTGACGAAGCATCAACCGTGTTCGCGGACGATCTTTCGGCGACGGCACGGGACCCCGACCACTCGCAAGGCGAGATGCGGATGCTGACTTTCGGTATGTCCAGTTCAGGCAGGGTCCTGGTCGTGTCTCACACCGACCACGGTGAAGCCGTTCGCATCATCAGCGCGCGGCCCGCAACTCGCCATGAAAGGAAAACCTATGAAGAAGACTGAGAAAGGTACAGATGAAATGCGCGCCGAGTACCGGCGCGAAGACCTCGGCACGCTAGTGCGGGGCAAGTACGCGGCTCGCTATGCGAAAGCCACAAACGTCGTGGTCATCGATGAAACGCTGACTAAGGCGTTCCCGAACACCGAAGCCGTGAACGAAGCGTTGCGCAGCCTACTCACTGTTGCCACGGCCGCCACACGCAAAACTGGTCGCTCAAAGCCGACGCCCCGCAAGCGGGTCGCCGTTTAGCTTGAACGCGATGAAGTACGCCCTCATCCCATTACTGCCGTTCGCCGCGTTCATGGTGATCGGCCTGTTCGGCCATTGGATCCGGGAGCGCGCGCACTGGATCGCCGTGCCGGCGGTCGGAATCTCGTTCCTGCTGGCCCTCTCCACCTTTAACGACATCGCCAACGGCGAGCCCATCCGCCTGACGCTCTATTCCTGGATCACCTCCGGGGCCTTCGACGTCAACATCGGCTTCTACATCGACCGGCTGACGGCCGCGATGCTCCTGCTGGTCACCATTGTCAGCGGGCTCGTGCACGTCTACACCATCGGCTACATGCGCGGCGAGCCCGGCTACGCCCGCTTCTTCGCCTACATCGCGCTCTTCACCTTCTCGATGCTGATGCTGGTGATGGCCGACAACTTCCTCCAGCTCTACGTGTTCTGGGAAGCGGTGGGGCTCTGCTCCTACCTGCTGATCGGCCACTGGTACGACCGCAAGTCCGCCTGCGACGCGGCGACCAAGGCCTTCGTGGTGAACCGCGTCGGCGACTTCGGGTTCGGTCTGGGCATCATGCTGATCTTCGTCACGTTCGGCTCCTTGCAATACGATCAGGTCTTCGGCCACGCGGCGCTGGCGGAAGGCCTGACGATCAACGTCCTCAAGCCGTTGGGCGGCGAGTGGCTGGTCGGCACGCTCACCGTGATCTGTCTCCTGCTGTTCACCGGCGCCGTCGGCAAGTCGGCCCAGGTGCCGCTGCACGTCTGGCTGCCGGACGCCATGGAAGGCCCGACGCCCATCTCGGCCCTGATCCACGCGGCAACGATGGTGACCGCCGGCGTCTTCATGGTGGCGCGCCTGTCCCCGCTCTATAACCTCGCGCCAGCCGCGATGGACGTGGTGGCCGTGACGGGCGGCGCAACGGCGGTCTTCGCGGCGACCATCGCCCTGACCCAGAACGACATCAAGCGCGTCGTGGCCTACTCGACCGTCAGCCAGCTTGGCTACATGATGATGGCCTGCGGCCTCGGGGCCTACGCGGCCGGGATGTACCACCTGCTGACGCACGGCGCCTTCAAGGCCCTGCTGTTCCTCGGCTGCGGCTCGGTCATCATCGCGCTGCACCACGAGCAGGACATGCGCAAGATGGGCGGGCTGAAAAACAAGCTGCCCGTCACCTACTGGACCATGGTGATCGGCTCGCTCGCCCTGGCCGGCATCCCTGGTTTCTCGGGCTTCTTCAGCAAGGAAGAGATTCTGGCCGGGGCCTGGTCGGCCGGCCCCTTGGGCAAGACCCTCACGGTTGTCGGGCTGGTCACGGCCTTCATGACGGCCTTCTACAGCTTCCGCCTGGTGTTCGTGGCCTTCTGGGGAGAATCCCGAGTGGACCCGCACCACGCCGACCACATCCACGAACCGTCCTGGACCATGACCATGCCCTTGATCATCCTGGCCGTCCTGTCCATCTTCGCCGGATACTTCGGCATTCCGCATTTCATCGAGCCGGTCCTCAAAGGCCCGGCCGGCCACGATGGGATTGCCGCGCACGACGGTCCGCTCCTGCTCAAGCTCATCGCCATTGTGATGGGGGTCGGAGGCCTCGCCGCCGCCTGGGTCGTCTACGTGAAATCGCCCGGGCTGCCGGATCGGCTGGCGGAGAAATGGCGTCAGGCCTACGACTACTCCTTCCACAAGTGGTACGTGGACGAACTGTATGACCGGACGATCGTCAAGCCGACGGTGGACCTCGCGAACGGCCTTTGGAAGAAGGTGGATGTCGCGGTGATCGACGCCATGGTGAACGGCGTGGCGGCGGCGACCGTGAGATGGGCCCAGGGCATGCGCGTGGTCCAGAGCGGGCAGGTCCAGCATTACGCGCTGGCCATGGCCCTCGGCGCGGTCGCGATCCTCGGCGTGTATTTGCTGTTCATGCCATGATGCAAGACGTCATCCTCAATACGACGGCCCTGCCGCACCTGCTCACACTGCTGATCGTGCTACCCCTCATAGGCGTGGCGATGATGGTCTTCTTCAAGGACGACGCGGCGGTCAAGTACGTCGCCTTCTGGACGGCCGGCCTCGAGTTCGTCCTGTCCCTGCCCCTCTATCTCTGGTTCGACCCGGCCCGGTACGAGATGCAGTTCGGCGAGGTAGTCCCCTGGATCACCACGCCACCGATCAGCTACGCCGTCGGCATCGACGGGATCAGCCTGTGGCTGGTGCTACTGACGACGCTGCTCACGCCGATCTGCGTGGTCTGCTCCTGGACCGCGATCAAGTCCCGCGTGCGGGAGTTCATGATCGCGCTGTTGGTCATGGAGACGGCGATGGTGGGGGTTTTCTGCGCCCTGAACTTCGTGCTCTTCTACGTCTTCTGGGAGGCCATGCTGATTCCCATGTACCTCCTCATCGGGGTCTGGGGCGGAGCCGACCGGATCTACGCCGCGATCAAGTTTTTCCTCTACACCCTGGCCGGCAGCCTCCTGCTGCTGATCGCCATCATCGTCCTGTACTTCCAGGGCGGCCAGACCTTCGACATCCTGGCGCTGAGCCGCGCACAGTACAGCGACTCGCTCCAAGCCTGGCTCTTCTGGGCCTTCTTCGTCGCCTTCGCCGTGAAGGTGCCCATGTTTCCGTTCCACACCTGGCTGCCCGACGCGCACGTCCAGGCGCCCACCGCAGGCAGCGTGATCCTGGCCAGCGTTCTTCTGAAGATGGGCGCCTACGGCTTCCTGCGGTTCAGCCTGCCGATGCTGCCCGATGCATCCCAACGGTTCACGCCGGTGATCCTCGCGCTCTCCGTCATCGCCATTCTGTACGGCGCGTACATGGCCCTGGCCCAGAGCGATTTGAAGAAGCTGATCGCGTATTCCAGCGTGAGCCACATGGGCTTCGTGACGCTGGGCATCTTCGTGTTCAACACCCAGGGCATCGAAGGCGCGCTGCTGCAGATGCTCAACCACGGCATCACGACCGGCGGGCTGTTCCTCTGCGTGGGCCTGATCTACGAGCGCACGCACAGCCGGCAGATCGCGGACAACGGCGGGCTGTCAAAGCCCATGCCCCGCTACGCCGCCTGCCTCGTGATCTTTGCCCTCTCCTCGCTCGGGCTCCCGGGCACGAACAGTTTCGTCGGCGAGTTCCTGGTGCTGGTGGGAAGCTTCATCTACAGCAAGACCATCGCGGCACTCGCCACGCTCGGCATCATCCTCGCGGCGGTGTACCTGCTCTGGATGGTCCAGCGGATCGCCTTCGGCGTGCCGACCGGGAAGACCGCCAAGCTGACCGACTTGAACTGGTGCGAGATGGCAACACTGGTTCCGCTGATCATCCTGATCTTCTGGATCGGCGTCTTCCCGAACCCCTTCCTGACGCCAATGCACGCCAGCGTCGCGCATATTTTTGACGTGATGGAGAGGGGCGTCTTGCCATGACCTTCGTCTCGACGGCCGATCTCCTGGCGATCCTGCCCGAGCTGCTGGTCATGGCGGGCGGCTGTCTGGTGCTCGTCCTGGATCCCCTGACCTCCAAAGACCGCAAGGGCCGGCTGGCCTACTTCAGCCTGGCCGTGCTGGGTGCGGCCTTCGTGGTGGGCTACTGGTTCATGGGGGCGCTCACCGGCTCGCCGCGCCCGGCGTTCAGCGGGCTGTACGTCCTGGACGCCTACGGGAGCTTCTGGAAGCTGCTGCTGATCGTGGTCTCCGGGCTCGTCATCCTGCTCGCGAAGGCGCACCTGAAGCTGGAGGAGATTGACCTGCCGGAGTTCTACGCCTTCATCCTGCTCTCGCTCTCCGGCATGATGGTGATGGTGTCGGGCACGGACCTGCTCGTCATCTACCTCGGCCTGGAACTGATGTCGCTCTCGCTCTACGTCATGGCCGGCTTCAAGCGCTACGCGCTCCGCTCCCTGGAGGCCGCGGCGAAGTACTTCATCCTGGGCTCGTTCTCCTCCGGCATTCTCCTTTACGGCATCTCGCTCCTCTTCGGCCGCACCGGCAGCACCACGCTCGCAGGCATCCGGGACGGCATCGCGGGCCTCCCGGCCGGCGATCCGATTCTCATGCTGGCGATGAGCCTGCTGATCGTGGGGTTCGGCTTCAAGGTTTCCGCTGTCCCCTTTCACATGTGGACGCCGGACGTGTACGAGGGCTCGCCGACCTCGGTGACGGCCTACATTTCCGTGGCCTCCAAAGCAGCCAGCTTTGCGGCGTTCCTCCGGGTCTTCCTCGAAGCCCTGGGCGGGCTCAAGGACGACTGGCAGATGCTGCTCGTCGCGGTCTCCGTGGCGACCATGATCCTGGGCAACGTCGTCGCGATCGTCCAGACCAACATCAAGCGCATGCTGGCCTACTCCAGCATCGCCCACGCCGGATATGCACTGATCGGCCTGGTCGCCGCCGACGCCTTCGGCGTGGCCAGCGTGATACTCTACCTGGCGATCTACGCATTCATGAACCTCGGCGCGTTCGCGGTCGTGACGATGCTACGGCGCGGCGGGCTGGAGGGGGACGACATCGACGACTTCACCGGCCTGGCCAGGCGGAACAAATGGGCGGCCTTCGTCATGCTGCTCTTCATGTTCTCGCTCGCGGGCATCCCGCCGACGGCGGGCTTCATCGCCAAGTTCTACGTCTTTATGGCGGCAGTGGGCGCCGGCATGACCTGGCTGGCGGTGCTGGCGGTCGTCTTCGCCGCCATCTCGGCATACTTCTACCTGCGTGTAGTCATGGTGATGTACATGCGGGAGCCGGGCGAGACAGCCGGCACGCCCGGGTACGACGTGCGGGTCGTGGCGTCTCCGGCCACCATCGCAGTGCTCCTCGTCGCGGCCCTCGGAGTCATCATCCTCGGCCTGTTCCCCGACCCGCTCATCCAAGCCGCCCAAAGCGCCATCCTGCCGCTGAGATAAAGCTTCCGACGGGTCCTGGCGGCGATCGGCACGTTTATTTCTTCGTAGGGGCAACCCTATGTGGTTGCCCTCTCCTGGGCGGACACGCAGGTCCGCCCCTACCCATCCGGCCTGGATCGCCGCCACCCGCTCGCAATCCAGATCGCTGTTCTTGACTTTACGGAATATTTGACGGAATATATACCGCAATAAAATAGGAGTAAATACATGGAAACCGCGTATCGCCGGCAGGAGATAGTTTCATCATCAAAAGCGTCGAAGCAGCTCGGAGAAGTCTTGAATGAAGCCAAGCGCACTGGGCGCGTAGTGCTGTCCCGCAACAACCGGCTGGAAGCCGTGATTCTCCCGATCGAAGAATATGAAGGGATCGTGGACGACCTGGATCACCTTCTTACGGCGCTGGAAATCCAGGAACGCAAGGGGAGGGATCGCGGCAAGCGAGTTCCGTGGGAGACCTTGAAGGCCAAGCATGGCCTATAAAATCGAATTCCTGCCGGAAGCCGCGCGGGAATTCGATGCCCTGGACGGTTCGCTGAAGAAGATCGCCGCGAAGCAGATCGACAAGCTTGCAGAGAAGCCCGAGATTGGTGAGCCGCTAGGCAAGAAAATGGGGGTTGATCTCACCGGGTATCGGAAGATGTATTTCGGCAAGAAGAGTTATCGGATCGTCTACGAAATCCAAGGACACAAGCTGGTCGTTTTCATCATCGGGATCGGAAAACGCGAGCGAGCCGAGATCTATAAAGAAGTCGCTCAACGCCTCTCACGGCTGAACTGAAATCGTCCTGCCATGATAAAATCAACCATAATGATTACGCCCACCTTAGCCTTCTTCATCCTCCTTTTTAGCTCCTCCACCTTCGCGCAGGAGGGAGGGCCGGCCTTTCCGCCGGGCCAGCAGCCCGCGGAGCTCGACAGCATCATCCAGCAGATGAAGTTCGAGAAGCCGACCCGCATCGTGGGCCGCTTGAAGTCCCTCGATGGTTACGAGGACGCGATCTGGATTGAATGGACTCACGTGCACGACGGCACCAGCTGGCGGCAGGTTTTGAACGAAATGATGTTCAAGGTGCTGCCGCGCGACGAAGGCATGATGAAACTCTTCCGGGCGCTGAAGCTCGGCACCTCCATCCACATGACCGTCCAGATGGACGCCAACGGCAACCGGCGGGTAATTTCCTTGGATGAGGGAACGTAGAAGAAATTAGCGTTGTCGCAGGTCGAGGAAGCGCGCGATGCCGGAGCGCGTGACGAGGCCGAGCACCTTGTCGTCCTCCATCACCACCAGCCGGCTCCGGTCGTCGTGGAACATACGCTCCATGGCCGCGGTGATCGGCTCGTCCGGGTGGATCTCCGTATAGAACCCGTACGGAACCATGACCTCGCCGACCGTCAGGGCGCGCCACCGCTCGCGCGGGATCGCCTTGAGCTCCTTGAGCGAGAGCATCCCCACCAGCCGCCCGTCGTCCACCACCGGAAATCCCCCGAAGCCGAACCGTAGGAAATACTTGTCCACGGCTTCGTCCAGCGTCAGTCCCGCGCCCAGCATGACAACATCAGTCGTCATGACATCGCCCACCCGGAGCCCCGTCAGGGACTCCTGAAACAACACCTGGCGATGGGTGCTGTGCGCGGCCGTATAGAGGAAGGCGCCGATCAGGAGAAACCATACGCCGCCGATCTCCAGCCCGGCCACCACGTCATAGACGCCGAAGAACATCAACAGCACGGCGAATCCCTGCCCCACTCGTGCTGAATAGCGCGTGGCCTTATGAAAGTTTTTGGACCAGGCCCAGAGCCCGGCGCGGAGCACGCGCCCCCCGTCCAGCGGATACCCCGGCACGAGGTTGAAAATCGCCAGCATCAAGTTGATGTTGCGGAGGTGCTCCGACACGGCGACCAGCGCCGGGGGTGCGCCCGGCAGCTCGGCGAGAACCCAAAAACAGAGGCCGAGCACGATCGACACGATCGGACCCGCGATGGCAATCAGAAACTCCGCCTTGGGTGTCGGCGCCTCGCGCTTGATCTGCGCCATGCCGCCGAAAATGAACAACGTGATCTGAGCGATCGGAATCCGGTAGCGCATGGCGACGAGACAGTGTCCCAACTCATGCACCAGCACCGAGGCGAACAGCAGAAGCGACGCCACGATTCCCAGGCTCCAGTACTGCCAGGCGAACCGGTGGGTTAAGACGGCAGGAAAGTAGTGGCGGGCCAGCGACCACGTCACCAGCGCAAAGACCAGAAACCAGGATATGTGCACCCTCAGCGGAATGCCGAAGACGCGCCCGATCTGCCACGACTGTCCGCCCACTTGCTTGGCCTCCCTTGTCGAGCCGAGACCTCTAGTCTACACTAGCTTTCATGCCGCCCGATAGCACGAGAGTGGAAGAGGATATAGGGGCAAAGCTCGATCGTCTCCCCGAGAAGCCCGGCGTTTATATAATGAAGGGCAAGGGCGGGGAGATTCTCTACATCGGCAAGGCCAACGTCCTGGCCGACCGGGTCCGCTCCTACTTCCAGAAGAGCGCGGACCTCACCCCCAAGAACCGCCTTCTGGTCTCGCATGTGACGGACATCGAGACCATGGTCACGCGGTCCGAGTTGGAAGCGCTGATCCTCGAGAACAATCTCATCAAGCGGCACCGCCCGCGCTTCAATGTCATCCTGCGTGACGACAAGAACTACCCTTACCTGCGCCTGCCGATCAAGGAAGCCTTCCCCCGCTTCACGATTGTCCGTAAGGTCCAGAACGACGGCGCGCTGTATTACGGCCCCTATGTCCCGGCCGGCGCACTGCGAGAAACCCTGCGCGTCATCCGGAAGGTGTTTCCGCTGGCCACCTGTGAGATCGAAATCGACGGCAAGGCCGAGCGACCGTGCATCGAATATGAGATCAAGCGCTGCATGGGACCCTGCGTCGGCTACCAGACGTCGAAGGACTATCACGAGATCGTCAGGCAGGCCCGGATGTTCCTCGAAGGTCGGGATACCGAGCTTCTTGAAGGCTACCGCGCGCAGATGGAAGCCGCCTCCGATGTGGAAGACTATGAGGAGGCCGCCCGCATACGGGACCGCATCTTCAAGATCGAACGGACCCTCGAACGCCAGCGGGTGGCCCAGACCGAGATCGTGGACCAGGACGTCGTCGGCCTGGCCCGGGACGGCGCGGCGGCGGACATCCAGATGCTGTTTGTGCGCGGCGGACTGCTGGTCGGGCGCAAGGACTTCCACTGGGGCCAAGTTGCGGACCAGCCTGATGATGAGTTGGTCCGGTCGGTCATCGAGCAGTTCTACAACAAGGAGGTCATCCCGCCCAAACAAGTGCTCCTGCCGATCGCGCTGCCGGAGGCCGACCTGATCAGCCGGTGGCTGTCGGAGCGGAAAGGGGAAAAGGTGCAGGTCCTGGCGCCGGAACGCGGGACGAAGCACCACCTCGTGCAATTGGCGGAGGAGAACGCCGCCGCCGCATTGAAAGATCACCTGCGCGACGAAGCCACGGAGCGCGCCGCCGTGGAAGAATTACAGAAGCTGCTGCACCTGAAGAAGGCGCCGACGCGCATCGAAGGGTTCGACATCTCCAACATCCAGGGGAACCAGGGCGTCGCCTCCATGGTGGTCTGGGAGGCCGGAGGGGCGAAGAAAGGCGAGTACCGCAAGTTCCGCATCAAGACCGTCGAAGGCGCCGACGACTTCGCCAGCATGCGCGAGGTCGTCCTCCGCCATTACTCCGGCGTCAAGGAGGACCAGCGGCCGCTTCCCGATCTGATCCTGATTGATGGCGGCATCGGCCAGTTGGGCGCCGCGATGGACGCGCTGCGGGAGCTGGGGCTCTCGCGCATCGACATCATCGCGCTCGCCAAGGCGAAGGGCGCGAAGGAAGAACGAATCTTCCTGCCGGGACGAAAAAATCCGGTGATCCTGAAGCCGTCTTCGCCAGCCACACATCTCCTTCAGCGCATCCGCGACGAGTCGCACCGGTTCGCGATCACCTATCACCGGAAGCTAAGAAGCCGGGCGCTCCTCGCCTCCAATCTGGACGAGATCGCGGGCGTCGGACCGGCCAAGCGTCGCGACCTGCTGCGCTACTTCGGGTCGGTGGAGGCCCTGGCGGCCGCGAGCGAGGCCGACCTCCAGCGCGTCGGCGGCGTCGGCCCGCGCACGGCCAAAGAGATTCATAAAGCGTTAACTGCTAAGTAGGGGCGGTTCGCGAACCGCCCCTACTCCGTCGAATTGACACCTTTTCCACCCTATGTCACAATCCTTCCGCATATCATGATGAACCATTATTCCCAGCATGAAGGAGCGAAGTCATGGGCGGCCATAGTCACTGGGCGACCACGAAGCGGCACAAAGCGTCCGTAGACGCCAAGCGCGGCAAAATCTTCACCAAGATCATCCGGGAAATCACCATCGCCGCGCGCCTCGGAGGCGGCGACCCGGACGGCAACCCCCGCCTCAGACTCGCGATCCTCAAAGCCAAGGACGCCAACATGCCGTCGGATAACCTCAAGAAGGCGCTCCAGCGCGGCACCGGCGAGCTGCCGGGCGTCCACTACGAAGAGTTCCAGTTGGAAGGCTACGGACCGGGCGGCTGCGCCCTGCTGATCGACATCACCAGCGACAACCGGAACCGCACGGTGGCCGAGATCCGCAACATCTTCACCAAGCAAAACTGCAGCATGGCCGAGGCCGGCGCCGTATCCTGGCAGTTCCATAAAAAAGGCCTGCTCGTGGTGGAAAAGGGCAAGGTGGACGAGGACAAGCTCATGACCCTGGCGCTGGACGCCGGCGCCGAGGACATGAAAACGGACGAGAAGACCTACGAGGTCACCACCGGCACGCACGAGTTCGAAGCGGTGAAGAAGGCCCTGGCCGACGCCAGGATCGAGACCGCCCTGGCCGAGGTCACCTTCATCCCGGAAAACTCCATCAAGCTGGACGCGAAGAACGCGGAGCAGGTGCTGAAGCTGATGGACACGCTGGAGGACCAGGACGACGTGCAGAAGGTCCACGCCAACTTCGACATTCCGGAAGAGATCATGGAGAAGGTCGCAGCGGCAGGATGATCGCCTCGCTCACCGGCCGGCTCGCATCGAAGCACCCGGGAGGAGTCGTCATCGATGTGCAGGGCGTCGGCTACGATGTCCTGATCCCGCTCAGCACGTACTACCGGCTCCCCGACCCCGAGCAGCCCGTGTCCCTCACCATCCATACTCACGTCCGCGAGGACGCCATCCAGTTGTTCGGTTTTTCCACGCAGCGTGAAAAGGACGCGTTCCTGATGTTGCTCGGCGTCTCCGGAATCGGGCCCAAGCTGGCCTTGAGCGTAATCTCCTCGCTGAGCGTGGACGACCTCGCGGCGGCCATTCGCACCGACGATCAGAAGACGCTGGCCTCCGTTCCCGGCATCGGCAAAAAATCGGCCGCGCGCCTGGCGCTGGAGCTCACGGACAAGGTCGAAAAACTGGGCGCGGCCGCCGGCCGCCGCGCGGCGAAGGCCGACGAGCCCTCTGGCAAACTCATGGACGACGCCCTCTCGGCCCTCGTGAACCTCGGCTACAAAGCCGCCGATGTGAAGGACGTCATCAAGCAGGTGTTGGCCGGCCGCAACGGCGACACGCCGCTCCAGGACCTCATCCGCGCGGCCCTGCAAGAGCTGGCGAAGTAGAGCCCGATGCCTGCCCCCCCTGATCGGATCATCGCGACGCAGCCGGCGGACGACGAGAAGAGCTTCGAAGCCTCGCTGCGGCCGCAGACGATCGGCGAGTACGTCGGCCAGGCGCGGATGAAGGAGTCGCTGCGGATCTGTATGGACGCGGCAAAACAGCGCGGCGAGGCCCTCGATCACTGCATCTTCTACGGCCCGCCCGGCGTCGGCAAGACCACCATCGCCAACATCATCGCCAGGGAGATGGGCGTGGCCATTCAATCCACCTCCGGTATCGTGCTGAACCACGCCGGCGACCTGGCGGCGATTCTGACGAACCTCCAGCGGGGCGACGTGCTGTTCATCGACGAGATCCACCGCCTGCCGGCGCCTGTCGAGGAAGCCCTCTATCCGGCGATGGAGGACTACCAGCTCGACCTCATCATCGGCCAGGGGCCGTCCTCCCGCACGATCAAGCTCGATTTGCCCCGGTTCACGCTCGTCGGGGCGACGACGCGGGCCGGCTCGCTGACCTCCCCTCTCAGGGACCGGTTCGGATTGGTACACCGGCTGGACTTCTATACCCCGGAAGAACTGGAAGTCATCGTCGCCCGCTCGGCCCGCATCCTGAAGATGATGATCGACGAGTCCGGCGCGGCCGAGGTGGCCCGCCGATCCCGCGGCACCCCCCGCATCGCCAACCGCCTCCTCCGGCGGGTGCGGGATTTCGCCCAGATCAAGTCCGACGGCCGCGTCACCCGCGAGATCGCCGACGCGGCCCTGGCCTGGATCGGCGTGGACAGCGCCGGCTTCGACGACATGGACCGCAAGCTCCTCCTGGCGATCATCGAGAAGTTCAGCGGGGGACCGGTCGGCCTCGAGTCCCTCGCCGCCGCCATGGGTGAAGACAAAGGAACTGTGGAAGACGTGTACGAACCTTATCTGATCCAGGCCGGCTACCTAGAGCGAAGTTCCCGCGGCCGGGTTGCCACTCGCCTCTCGTTTCAACATTTCGGCAAACAGAAAGACCTGCTGGCGTAGTACCTGTTGAAATCCTTGCAAAATTAGCCGCCGTCAGGTATAGTGACACTTCCCTTTTGGGCGGCTGATTTCATGAAAGACACTACGCCTCTCCAGAGCTATCGCAAGGACATCGACAAGATCGATGACGAGATCATTCGTCTGCTGAACGAGCGCGCGCGCCATGTCATCGAGATCGGCAAGCTGAAGAAGGCCCAGGATTCGAAGGGCAACCTGCACACCCCGGCCCGCGAGGCCGAGATTCTCGACCGGCTCTGCAAGAACAACCCCGGCCCCTTCCCCAGCGAAGCCCTGCGGGTCGTGTACCGCGAGATCATGTCGGGGTCGCTGGCGCTGGAAGGGCCGCTGAAAGTGGCCTACCTGGGCCCGTCCGCCACGTTCACGCACCTGGCCTGCATCCGCAAATTCGGCTCGTCGGCCCAGTACGTGCCGATGACCTCCATCAAGGAGGTCTTCAACGAGGTCGAGCGCGGCCGGGCCGACTTCGGCGTGGTGCCGATCGAGAACAGCACCGAAGGCGTGGTTAACCATACACTGGACATGTTCATCGACTCCAATCTCCAGATCTACGGCGAGGTGCTGCAGGAGGTCTCCCACCACCTGCTCTCGAAGGCGGATTCATTGAGCGCGATCAAGAAAATCTACTCGCACCCCCACGCCATCGCCCAGTGCCGGAACTGGCTCGAGACGAACCTGCCGGGCGTACCGACATCGGAAGTGCACAGCACCGCGCGCGCCGCCGAGATCTGCGCCGACGACCCCACAGCCGCGGCCATCGCGTCCGAGCTGGCAGGGCAGTTGTACGGCTTGAAAGTCATGAAGGCGCGGATCGAGGACAACATCAACAACTTCACCCGCTTCCTGGTGCTCTCCCTCAAGCCCGCGGACCGAACCGGCAAGGACAAGACCTCCATCATGCTGACGGTCAAGGACAAGGTCGGCGCCCTCTACGACCTGCTCCGGCCCTTCGCCTCCACCGGCGTGAACCTCAGCAAGATCGAGTCGCGGCCGTCCCGACGCAAGGCCTGGGAATACATCTTCTTCATCGACGTCGAAGGGCATGTGGAGGAAGAGCGCGTCAAAAAGGCCCTAACCGAGCTCAAATCCCGATGCCTGTTCTTCAAGATCCTGGGCTCCTATCCCGCGCACGGCTGAGAGACACCATGGCCATCCGAATCAGCCCCGACATCGCCGGCATCACGCCCTACTCGCCCGGCAAGCCCATCGAGGAGCTGGAGCGCGAACTCGGCATCACCGGCTCGATCAAGCTGGCGTCGAACGAGAACCCGCGCGGGCCGTCGCCCAAGGCGCTGGCCGTCCTGGCCGAGGCCGCGAAGACCCTGCACCGCTACCCCGACGGCAGCGGGCACTACCTCCGCCGGGCCCTGGCAGATCGCGTGAAGGTCTCGCCCGACCAGATCATCCTCGGCAACGGCTCCGACGAGGTCATTACCCTCCTGACCAAAACCTTCCTGGAGGCGGGCGACGAGGCGGTCATGGCCGATCCCAGCTTCGTCGTGTACAAGATCGACGTCACGGCCGCCCACGGCAAACTGGTGCAGGTGCCGCTGAAGGACTACCGTCACGACCTGCCCGCGATGGCCAAGGCCGTCACACCGAAGACCCGCCTGGTGTTCGTGTGTAACCCGAACAACCCGACCGGCACGTACGTCACGGCCGCCGAAGTCGCGGCCTTCATGCAGGCAATCCCGCCCGACGTGATCGTCGTCTTTGACGAGGCCTACTACGAGTACGTCACGGCCGCCGATTTTCCCGATACCCTGTCCCTGCTGAAGTCCGGCCGCAACGTCGTGCTGCTGCGGACCTTCTCAAAGATTTATGGGCTGGCCGGCCTGCGGATCGGCTACGGCCTGACGACGCCGGAGATCGTCGAGCACCTGAACCGCATCCGCCCGCCCTTCAACACGAACAGTCTCGCCCAGAAGGCCGCGCTGGCCGCCCTCTCGGACGAGGAGCACGTCCGCGAGAGCCGCCGCGTCAATGCCGAAGGCCTGGCCTCGCTCGCAGAGCACCTGAAGGCCCTGGGCCTGCGCGTCGCGCCCAGCCAGGCCAACTTTCTGTACTTCGACGCGAAGCAGGACGGCAAGGCCCTGTTCGAAGCCTTGCTCAGGCGGGGCGTGATCGTCCGGCACCTGGGAGGCACCTGCCTCCGGGTGACGATCGGCCTGCCCCATGAGAACGACCGTTTCATCGCAGCGCTGCAGGCAGTGCTGACTTCATAAGCCCAGAAGGAGACGTCATGATTATCGTGCTGAAGCCGGATGTCACTGAAAAGGAAATCGACCACGTAATGGACCGCATCAAGGAGCTGGGCCTGACGCCTCATTTGTCCAAAGGGCAGGAGCGGAGCATCATCGGCGTCATCGGCGACGACCGCCTTATCGCCAACCAGCCGTTCCGGGCCATCCCCGGCGTCGAGGACGTCGTGCCGATTCTGGCCCCCTGGAAGCTTGCCGGGCGCGAATTCAAGAAGGACGACACGATCGTCGACGTGAGCGGCGTCAAGGTGGGCGGCAGGAAGCTGGCGATCATGGCCGGCCCCTGCGCCGTGGAGAAGAAAGAGCTGACGGTGGGGATCGCTCAGGAAGTGAAGGCGGCCGGGGCCAGCATTCTCCGCGGCGGAGCCTACAAGCCCCGCACCTCGCCGTACGCCTTCCAGGGTCTCGGCAACGAAGGCCTGGACTTCCTGGCGGAGGCCAAGAAGCAGACCGGCCTGCCCGTCGTCAGCGAGATCCTCGATCCGCGCGACATCGAATTTTTCCTCGAGAAGACCGACATCATCCAGATCGGCGCCCGCAACATGCAGAACTTCGAGCTGCTGAAGGAGGTCGGCGCGTACGACAAGCCGGTGCTCCTCAAGCGCGGCCTCTCAGCGACGATCAAGGAGTGGCTGATGGCGGCGGAGTACATCATGTCGCGGGGCAACAAGAACGTGATGCTCTGCGAGCGCGGCATCCGCACCTTCGAGTCGCAGTACCGGAACACGCTGGATCTCTCCGCAGTGCCCGCGCTGAAAGAGCTGTCGCACCTGCCGGTCATTGTGGACCCCAGTCACGCCACGGGCAAATGGGCGATGGTGGCGCCGCTGGCCAAGGCCGCCATCGCGGCCGGCGCGGACGGGCTGCTGATCGAAGTCCACTCCAACCCCGAGTGCGCGCTCTGCGACGGCGAGGAGTCTCTCAAGCCCGCCAAGTTCAAGGAGCTGATGAAGGACCTCAAAAAAATCGCGGAGGCGGTCGGACGCGAACTGTAATGACGATGCTGTTCAAGCAGATGACCATCGTCGGGGTGGGCCTCATCGGGGGCTCCCTCGGGATGATCTGCAAGCAGCAGGGCCTCGTCGGCACCGTCGTCGGCGCCGGCCGTCGGGTCGAGAATCTGAAGAAGGCCGTCGCGCTCAAGGCCATCGACCGCTACAGCACGGACCTCGCGGAAGCGGCCGCCGGCTCTGATCTGCTCGTGCTCGCCACGCCGGTGGACACGTTCGAAGCGGCGATGAAAACCTGCGCGCCCCGGCTGGCAGGCGGCGCCGTGATCACCGACGTGGGCAGCGTCAAGGGTCCGCTGGTCGCGCGCATGGAAGCGCTCGCGCCGGCCGGCATGCGGGTGGTCGGCGCGCACCCGATCGCCGGCAGGGAAAAAACCGGCGTGGATGCGGCGAGCCTGGATCTGTACCGCAACGCCCTCTGCATCCTGACGCCGACCCCGAAGACCGATCCTGCCGCCCTCGCGCTCATCAGCCGGCTCTGGGAAGCGACCGGCGCGCGGGTCACGGAGATGGAGCCGGCCCTGCACGACCGCGTGCTGGGCGCGATCAGCCACCTGCCGCACATGGCCGCCTTCGCGCTGGTGAACGCCGTGGCGTCCATCCAGGAGACCCAGACGCCGGGCCTCGACCTGCAGCTCTATTCCGGCGGCGGGTACAAGGACACCACCCGCATCGCCGCCTCGTCGCCCGAGATGTGGCGCGACATCTGCCTCTGGAACCGCGACAACCTTGTGAGCCAGCTCGACCTTTACCAGGCACGCCTCGAGCGCCTCAAAGCGCTGATCAAGGCCGGCGACGGCGAGGGCCTCGCCCGCGAGTTCACGCTGGCGAAGGACATGCGGGAGAAACTCACGTAATGGCCCTGCGCGGCACCTTGACCGTTCCCGGCGACAAGTCCATCACGCACCGCGCGATCATCCTCGGCGCGCTCGCGGATGGCGAATCCGTGATCTCCAACTACTGCCACGGCCAGGACTGCCTGCATACCGCGCAGGCGTTCCGGGCGATGGGCGTCTTGATCGACATCGGGCCCGACCGCATGCGCGTCTCGGGCAAGGGTCTGAGCAGCCTGCGGGAACCCGAATCGCTCGTGGACTGCGGGAACTCCGGCACCGGCATCCGCCTGCTCGCCGGCGTGCTGGCCGGGCAGGACTTTTTCTCCGTGCTGACCGGCGACGAGTCCACCCGGCGGCGCCCCATGGGCCGGGTGGTGGGACCGCTCCGGGAGATGGGCGCGCAGATCGCCGGCCGCCGCGGGGGCGAGCTCGCGCCGCTGGCTATTACCGGCGCGCGCCTGCGGGGCATCGCCTACCGATCCCCGGTCGCCAGCGCGCAGGTCAAATCGTCCGTGCTGCTGGCGGGACTCTTCGCAAAGGGCACGACGAGCGTGACCGAGCCGGCCCTCTCGCGCGATCACACGGAACGCCTCTTCGACTATCTCGGCATCCCGCTGACCCGGAACGGCCTCACCGTCAGCCTCACAGGCCAGCGCTCGTTCGCGGCCAGGGACATCCCCGTCGCGGGCGATCTTTCGGCGGCCGCCTTTTTCCTTGTCGGCGCCTCGCTGGCGCCCGACTCGGATGTCACGATCATGGGCGTGGGGGTCAACCCGACGCGGACAGGCATCCTGGAGATTCTCCTGGGCATGGGCGCCCACATTGATCTGGTTCATCCCCGCATGCAGGCCGGCGAGCCGGTGGCGGACCTGCGCGTCCGCTCGGCGCCGCTGCGGGGAATCGCGATCGGATCCGACCGCATCCCGCAGACGATCGACGAGTTTCCGATCCTCTGCGTCGCGGCCGCCTGCGCGCAGGGCGAAACGGTGATCTCCGGCGCGAGCGAACTCCGCGTCAAGGAGAGCGATCGGATCGCGACCATGACCGTGGAACTGCGCCGCATGGGCGCCGAGGTCGAGGAACGGCCCGACGGCATGCGCATCGTCGGCGGCCGGCCGCTGAAAGGCGCCGTCTGCCAAAGCCATGGGGACCATCGGGTGGCCATGTCCATGACGATCGCGGGACTGGTGGCGAGCGGCGAAACGACGGTGGAGGATACGGCCTGCGTGGCGACGTCGTTCCCTGAATTTGACAAGAAATTGAGAGGGTTATTGACACCCTCGGGTCAAGGGTGAATACAATACCGACTTCGTGGGACGCGAAGCCCCCTCAGGGGGCCGACAGGGCCTCGCCGCTGGTCGTCACGATTGACGGCCCGTCCGGGGTTGGCAAGAGCACCGTCGCCAGGCTGATCGCCTCCCGACTCGGCTACACGTACCTCGATTCCGGCGCCCTCTACCGGGCCGTCGGATGGAAGGCCCTGGCCACAGGGACCGACCCGACAGAGCCGGACGCCATGCAGCGCCTCTGCGGAGAGACGGCGCTGAAAGTATCGTCGGGGGCCGGCGGGGGGATGGGTGTCGAAGTGGATGGGCGCGCCCTCTCGGCGGAGTTGAGAACGCCGGCGGTGAGCCGCGTGGCCTCCCAGGTGGCGGCCCTTCCGGATGTGCGGGCGTGGCTGCTGCCGGTCCAGCAAAACTTCGGGCGGCTGCCCGGGGTGCGCGGCGTCGTCGCCGAAGGCCGGGACATGGGTACACGCGTGTTCCCCGGTGCGCCGGTGAAGTTCTTTCTGGAGGCCGAGCCGCAGGAACGGGCGCGCCGGCGCCACGAAGAGCTCGCGGCCTCAGACCGGGCGGCGGATCCAGCGGAGACACGCCGGGAGATGGAAGCCCGGGACGGGCGCGATCGGACCAGGGAGGCCGCCCCGTTGACGGCAGCCCCGGATGCCGTGCTCATTGATTCGAGCCGGCTCACGGTCGAGGAAGTCGTTGAGCGGATGGTGCGCGTGATCGAGCGCAAAGCGGCTGCCCTGCGCTAAATGATTCTGTACTGGGCGACCTGGGTTGTCGTTCGATTGGTGGCGACGGTGCTGTTTCGCTTGAAGGTGTCCGGGCAGCATCACATCCCGAAGACCGGGGGTGTGCTGATCGCAGCGAACCACGCCAGCTACCTGGACATCCCGATCCTGGGATGCGGGTTGCCGCGGCGGGCGTCGTACATGGGCCGCCTAGACCTCTTCTCCGGGCCGGTCGGCTGGCTGATGCGACACCTGGGGTGGATCCCGATCCGCCGGGAGCGCGTGGACCGCGGTGGCTTCGAGGAAGCCATCAGCCGCATCAAGGCCGGAGAGGCGGTGATCATTTATCCGGAAGGCAGCCGCACTGAGGATGGGCGGCTCCAACCCGGCAAGCCCGGCGTCGGGATGATCGTCGCGGCGACGGGATGTCCCGTGATCCCCGCGCATCTGGCGGGTACGTTCGACGTGCTGCCGCCGGGTGCCAGGCGGATCCGGCTGCGGCCGATGCGGGTGACGTACGGAGAGCCGATGGAGTTCTCGGCGCTCCTGAAAGAATTGGATGGCGAGAGCAAGAAGAAGGACATGTATCAACGGATCAGTCAGGAGATCATGGACCGCATCGCGGCGCTGGAGAGGGTCGTATCCCCTTCAACCGCGTGACGGCCCGCATGCAGTCAACCTTTAACCCTGTAACCCTGTGCGTCAGGTCATGATGTGGGAGGAGTGAGCAAGCGAATGGAAACGTTGGAACAGATAAAATCAGGATCGTCGGAAAAGGCCGCCATGGCCTCGATGTACGAGGAGACCTTCCAGAATTTCGAGGAGGGATCAGTCATCGAAGGAACGGTCGTCTCGGTCAAGAAAGACAAGGTCGTGGTGGACATCGGCTATAAATCGGAGGGCATCATCTCCGCCGAGGAGTTCTCCGCGCAGGAACTGGCCGAGGTCTCCCCCGGCGCCCGCCTGCTCGTCTACATCCAGGAGCGCGAAGACAGCGAAGGGAACCTCGTCCTGTCCAAAGAAAAAGCGGACAAGATGAAGGTCTGGGTCGATCTCGAAAAGATTTTCAAGGAGGAATCCATCGTCGAGGGCAAGATCATCAGCCGCATCAAAGGCGGCATGATGGTGGACATCGGCGTCAAGGCCTTCCTGCCCGGCTCCCAGATCGACCTGCACCCGATCCGTGACCCTGAACAACTGATCGGCAAGTCCTTTCCCATGAAGATCATCAAGATTAACCAGCGCCGCGGCAACGTGGTCGTCTCCCGGCGCCTCCTGCTCGAGGAGTCGCGCGACCAGCGCCGGCAGCGGACACTGGCGAACCTCACGGAAGGCCAGCTCGTGCACGGCACCGTCAAGAACATCACCGATTACGGTGCCTTCGTGGACCTCGGCGGGATCGACGGGCTCCTGCACATCACCGACATGTCCTGGGGGCGCATCGGCCACCCGTCGGAGATCTTCATGGTCGGCGACCGGGTCGAGGTGATGATCCTCAAATACGACCGCGAAACCGGCCGCGTGTCGCTGGGGCTGAAGCAGAAAGGCGCGGATCCCTGGACGGGCGTCGCTGCGAAGTACCCCGCCGGCACCCGGATCAATGGACGCGTCGTGAGTCTGACCGACTACGGCGCCTTTATCGAACTGGAGCCGGGCGTCGAAGGACTGGTGCATGTGTCCGAGATGACCTGGTCGCACGAAGTCCGGCACCCCTCCAAGATCGTGTCGGCGGGAGCGCAGGTGGACGCACAGGTGCTCAACGTGGACGAGGGCGCCCGCAAGATCTCCCTCGGCATGAAGCAGGTGGCGCCGAACCCCTGGGACCTCGTGGAGACGAAATACCCCGTCGGGACCAGGATCGAGGGCAAGGTCAAGAGCCTCACGGACTTCGGGGCCTTCATCGGCCTAGACGAGGGCGTGGACGGCCTGATCCACATTTCGGACATGTCCTGGACCAAGCACGTGAAGCACCCCTCCGAAATCTTCAAGAAGGGCCAGGCGGTGGAGGTGGTGGTCCTCAAGATCGACAAGGAGAAGGAGCGGCTCTCGCTCGGCTACAAGCAGCTCACGTCCGATCCGTGGGAGCAGGAGATTCCCGCCACGCACCAGGTCGGCAACGCCACGCGCGGCAAGATCACGAAACTCACCGACTTCGGGATCTTCGTGGAGCTCGCCGGCGGAGTGGAAGGCCTCATCCACGTCAGCGAGACGGGCCTGGATCCCTCCGTCCGGATGGAAGACCGGTTCAAGGCCGGCGAGGATGTCGAGGCCAAGATCATCAAGGTCGACCGCGACGAGCGGAAGATCGCGCTGAGCTTGCGGGAGCACCACCGCGACGGCGAGCACCAGCAGATGCAGGACTTTCACGCCGGCCAGGGGAAGGTGGATCAATCCCTGGGCCGGGCGGCCCGCAAGAACAAGAAGCATGAGGGCGAGGACGAGGAGTAACGGGCAGCTTGGAGAAGAAGCCAATATTGCGGACCGTGCTGGCCCTGATCGGGCTGGCGACCATTGCCGTCGTGGGGGTCGCCGCGCTGTCCTCGCTCCTGCTGGACAGCGCCTGGTTCGGCGGGGATCGGGTTGCGGTCGTGCGGATCGAAGGGGTCATCGTCGACTCCCGCGACGCGATCGAGGAACTGCGGAAGTTCCGGGACAATCCCGGCGTCAAGGCCATCGTACTCCGCATCGACAGTCCCGGCGGCGGGGTGGTCGCCTCCCAGGAGATCTATTCGGAGGTGCTCAAGACGCGCGCCGATGGCAGGGTCAAGGTGGTGACGTCGATGGGCAACCTGGCCGCCTCGGGCGGGTACTACATCGCCGCGGCGACGGACAAGATCGTCGCCAACCCCGGCACGCTGACGGGCAGTATCGGCGTAATCATGGAACTGGCCAACGTGCAGGGCCTGCTGGAGAAAGTGGGCGTGCAAAGCGTCGTCATCAAGAGCGGAACGCACAAGGACCTGGCTTCGCCGTTCCGGACCATGTCCGCGGAGGATCGCGCCATTCTGCAGACGGTGCTGGACGACGTGCACGACCAGTTCATCCAGGCCGTCGCCGCGGGGCGCGCCATGAAGGTGGAACAGGTCCGCGATCTGGCGGACGGCCGCGTTTTCACCGGACGCCAGGCGAGAACGGTGAAGCTCGTGGACGAGCTGGGCGATCTCCAGGATGCAATCAAGCTGGCCGGCAAACTAGGAGGGATTGCGGGCGAGCCGCGCGTCGTCGAGACCCGCAAGCATTTCTCGTTGCGCGATTTGCTCGGCAATATCTTTGACGGGAAGGTCTCCACGCTCATCCCGACCGGCATCAACCTGAAGTACATGCTGGCGTTCTAGGAGGAAAGACCCATGACGAAAGCGCAGCTCATCGAGAAGTTGTCCGAGCAGGTACCCACCCTGACCAAGCGGCAGGCCGAGGTCGTCGTCAACACCATCTTCAACGGCATCCGGACGGCGCTGGCCAAGGGCGACAAGATCGAAATCCGCGGCTTCGGGAGCTTTCGCCTGCGCAACCGCCGCATGAAGGAAGGCCGCAATCCGAAGACGGGCTCGACGGTCTCCGTCCCCGCCAAGCGCGTCCCCTTCTTCAAGGCCGGCAAGGAACTCAAGGAAATCGTCAACAAGTAGGCGGGCTGTGGCAGAACCTGAAACCAAGATCGAGGACGCTCCGGAGATCCTCTGGACCGAGGGCGCGCTCCAGCGCATGGAACGGGCGCCTGTCTTCCTCCGCGGCATGGTGAAGCGGCTGGCCGAGAAGAAGGCGCGCGAGTTGGGGTATCGCGAGATCACCGAGGACATCCTCACCCAATTCAAGGGCCAGATGATGGGCGGCATGGGCGGCGAGGCCGGCATGCAGGAGGCCGCGGGCGCCATGGCCGCCGGCCGCGCCCCCTGGACGGCCGAGGCCAAGGCGCGGCTTGAGACCGTGCCCGAGTTCATGCGGCACATGATCCGGCAGATCGCCGAGGACGTGGCCCGCGAGCGCGGCCACATGGAGGTCAATGTCGAGCTCTTCCAGAAAGTGGAAGCGCTCGGCGATGAAAAATTGCAGGAGGCGGCGCCACTGCCCTGGTCCGGGGGCGCACAGGCACGACTCCAGCAGAAGATCGCACAATCGCCTCCCATCGCCATGGGCTTCGTGGCGGACATGGTGAAACGGGACACGGAAGAGCGGGCCCGCGAGCTGGGGCTCGCTGCGATCGACGACGCGGCTCTCAACGCCATCTGGGACGCCCCACTCGCGCCCGTGACGTGGAGCGACGAGGCCTGGAAGCGCCTGCTCACCTCGCCCGACTTCGTCCGCAGCGGCATCCGCAAGGCCGCCGAGCGGCGCGCGCGCAAGCTGGGGCTCAAGGAAATTGACTCCGAGCACCTGACGGTATTCCGCAACGAGGCGATGATGAAAGCGGTCAAGCGCATCCGCTCGTTCGGCTACAACGAGCTGACCTTCGACGCCTTCGACACGGCGCTCGAGAAGACCAAGCGGCTCCAGGGCAACCCCCAGGCCGAGAAGCGCCTGCAGGAAATCCGCGAGCACTTCAAGGCCCCCGACACCAAGAAGCCGGAAGGCGGCACGCTCGGCGCCGACCTCATGGACCGTTTCCGCAAGTACCTGAAAGGCGAAGGCAAACTCTAAGAGCTACGAGTCTTGGGTGGAGCGACTATCTATTTGCCCCGTGACAGCATCACCAGCACGGCCACGCTGCAGAGCCCGATCCACAGCAGGATGCCGATCGTGATCGCCCACCACCATTTGTCTCCTGAAGCGTCGACCGGGGCTTTTTCCTTCGAGCTCTCTGTCTCCGCCGAGTTCTCTATCTCTACCACGCCGCGCCCTCCCTGCTAAGAAACACCGTATTATGAACAATTCCCTGCGCAATTTAAATAGGATGGACTAAGAGCATGTATAAATCGTTGACGTTGGTGCCGGTGGGGCCGGTGACGATGTGGCCGCCGACTTTTTTGAAGAAGCGGTAGCTGTCGTTTTTCTTGAGATATGCCGCGGCGGTAAGACGCTTCTTTCGTCCACGCGCCACCGTGCCGCCATCCACCATCGCGCCGGCCGCATCCGTCGGCCCATCACGACCGTCGGTGCCGAATCCCACCGCCCAGACGCCGGACGAGCCTTGCAGCGCCAGCGCGGCCGCGAGCGCGAACTCCTGCGCGCGGCCTCCCTGGCCCGACCCGCGCACTGTAACCGTGAGCTCCCCGCCCGCGAGCACGCACACGGGACAGGGAAGCGCCGTCCGGCTCGCCAGGTTCCTCCCCAATTCGCCCATCCAGCGACCGACCCGGACAGCCTCGCCGGTCACGAAGTCCTCGATGAGGACGCTCTCGTAGCCTGACCGGCGAGCGACCGCCACTGCCGCCTCCAGCGCAAGACGGTTGTTGCCGACGATCACATGCGCCATGCGCCGGAAGATCCGGCTCCGCGGCTTCGGCGTCTCTGGCCGCCACCCGGCCAATCCCTCGACCAGGTGAATCCGCACCGGTGTCGGCAGGCGCTCCCACAGCCCGTACCGGCGGATGATCCGGGCCGCGTCGAGAAACGTGGTGCGGTCCGGCGCCGTCGGGCCGGACCCGATCACGCCGGGATCGTCCCCGCCGACGTCGGAGAGGATGAGCGTCAGGACCTGCGCGCGCGTCGCGGCCGCAAGCCGCCCGCCCTTGGTCGCGGAGAGGTGCTTGCGGACCGTATTCAGTTCGGCGATCGTCGCGCCCGATCGAAGCAGCATGCGCGTCACGCGCTGCTTGTCCACCAGCGTCAGCCCCTCATCCGGCAGGGGCAGCAGGCTGGACGCGCCGCCGGAGAGCAGCACGATCAGAAGATCCTCCGATCCGAGCGACAACGCCGTTTTCAGAATCTGTTGCGCCGCCCGCAGGCCCCGCCGGTCGGGGACCGGATGTCCGGCGACGACCGCCTCAATGCCGGACTTCGGACCGACTTTCCCGGCGGCGGCCGTCACGATGAACGCGGACTCGACCCGACCCCGGAGAACGTCGGAAACGGCCCGCGCCATCGGGATCGCGGCTTTGCCGGCGCCGACGACCGCCACACGGCGGATCCGGCGCAGATCATAGGTGCGGTCCGCTGCCTGGAGAGAGTGATCGTTGAGAGAGAGGGCGCGACGAACGGCCTCGTACGGATCGGCCGCGTCCAGCGCCGCCTGGAGGATGCGGCGCACATCAGCCCGGACAAATGACGGGGGCAGTTTCAGCGGAGCACGTCCGCCTTCAAGCAGGTCGTGGGACAATCCTCGTTCCGGCGTGGGATCTTGATCCGATGGGTCCCGCGCGGCAGATAGTCCTTACGAATTTCAGGATTGAGGAGCTTCAGCTCGAGGAAGTAGGTCCCGTATTGCGCCGCGACGGACGCGAGATGGCGCTGGCTCTCTTTAATGGTGACCGTCACCACTTCAGTGTTCAAGGGGGGATAGAGATCGGCCTTGGCGATGCCCAGGTACCGCTCGGGCTGGGAGAAGATCTCCTTGCTCACGATGATGCGCGGCACGTAACGCATGGTCTCCGAGACATAGTGCAGCTTCCAGTAGTCCTTCACTTTCTGCTCGCGCATGGACTTCTGGATGTTGGCCTCGCCGGCATTGTAAGCCGCCATGGCGAGATACCAGTCGCCATTGAAGATGTCGTGCAGTTTCTTGAGATATTTGACGGCGGCCTCGGTCGAGAGCTCCAGATCGCGGCGATCGTCCTTCCACTGATTATTTTCGAGCGCGAACATGCGGCCGGTCGAGGGAATGAACTGCCAGGGGCCTGACGCCTTGGCCCGCGAATAGGCGGCGGAGATGCACTTGCTCTCCACCAGCAGAATGTACTTCAGGTCGTCCGGGAGCCCGGCCTCGGCCAGTTGCCGCTCGGCGGGCGGAAAGCAGCGGCCGGTGCGCTTGGCAAGCAGGATGCTGTCGCCCTCGCTTTCCAGAAAACGGTAGAACTCGTACTCGATCCGCTCCCGGACCTGCCAGATATCCACCGGCACAGGCGCGCCGGCGAACGTCAGATTGTCGGGGAGCCGGTAGGTGCTGAGGAAGGGCTTCGTCCTTGGCGGCTCGTCGCCCATGGTGTCGGTCGCCAGCGGCACGGCCAGGATCAACCCGGCTGCCAGCAGAAGCCGGACTCCCTGTCTCATTCGCACTACACCCTTACGCTTCCCAGGCTGCATCTGAGTGGAAATTCTACAGGGGTCGCGCCGGGCGGGCAAGGTTATTCTGGTACACTGCCTCCATGTCGCGTCTGAGCGTGCTTCAACAGACCATCACGGCATGCCGCCGGTGCCCGCGCCTCGTGACCCACCGCGAGCAGGTGGCCCGCGTGAAAATACGCCGCTTCCGCGACTGCGACTACTGGGGCAGGCCCGTGCCCGGATTCGGTTCCTCGACGGCCCGTCTGCTCATCGTCGGCCTCGCGCCCGCAGCGCACGGCGGCAACCGCACAGGCAGGATGTTCACAGGAGACCGCAGCGGCGACTGGCTCTACCGCGCGCTGCATGCCGCCGGCTTCGCCGGCCAGCCCCACTCAATCTCACGGGACGACGGGATGCGACTGCGCGATTGTTACATCACGGCCGCAGTCCGCTGCGCCCCTCCGGGGAACAAGCCGCTCCCGGAGGAGTTCGACCAATGCCGGCCCTTTCTCGCGGAAGAACTGCGGCTCCTGGCCCGCGTGCTGGTAGTGGTCGCGCTGGGCAGGATCGCGTTCGAAGGATATCTGAAGGCGTGCAGGGAACTGGGCCATCCGCTGCCGCGCCCACGGCCGGCCTTTGGGCACGGGAAGGTTCACCACCTGCCGTGGGGCGTCACCTTGATCGGGTCGTACCACCCGTCGCAGCAAAACACCTTCACCGGCAGGTTGACTGCGCCGATGCTCAACGCGGTCTTCATCAAAGCCAGAAAAGCCCTCGGCGCCTAGACCCTTCGCTAATACCCCTCCCTTGACGGGTCTCGGGGATTATGGGAATGTTGCTCTACACCCGTGGCGTGCAGAGCCCTGCGGATCGGGTTCTGGGCGGGCCTGGCGGGGGAAGGTCAAATGAAGCCAACCATGGAGGTGAATCATGAAAAGTAGCGAACGCAGGTTCACTTGGTTTGTTGTAGCGGCCACGGTGGCTGTCTTTTTCGGTCTTGCCGTCAGAAACGCATCAGCAGGTGACCCAGTTCCCGGACTCGATGTTTCACTTGAGCAGATACCTGGACCAAACGGGATTGTCATAAAAGGTGTAACCGGTGCTGACGGTGTGGCAAGGTTTCCCGGATTGACACCTGGCACCTATCGCGTCGTGTTGGACAATGTCGCAACGGTTATGAACCATAATTCATCGCGGACCAACAAAGATGTGCTGTATTCCTCCGCGCCACCTACTGAACCCGGCTCCGAAGGGTCGAGCAGCGGCCCAAGCGTGAGCATTGGAATAGGCGGTATCTTCGATGCAATAGGCGGTATATTCGGCTCCGGTAGCACAAAACGTTCGCCAAGCGAACGCGCCGATGGTAGAGGAAGTTCTGGAAGTGCGGGTGCAGGAGGAGGTATCGGCATTGACATCCCATTGTTTTCAGGAGAAGCATCAAAGGCAAAGAAGGAGCAAGCGGAAGCGGATGCAGCAAAAAAACAAGAAGGAGAAGTCGGTAGCCGGCCCACTCAGGCTTTTAATCCGAGTGAGATAGTAATAAAAAAAGAGGGAGGAGTTAGCCGCGCGCCCTCGGGAGACGCTGGCCAAGCAGTTGAGGGCTGCGGTTGCAAAGGTTGTCAGCCCTGCTTATCTGGTAAGGGGGGCGATGGCAGGGTGGTTGGAGGAGCGGCAGATGTTGTTATTACAGAAGGCCTCAAAAAAACTCAACCGATGATTCTATGGACCACGCTGGTCAACGCACGCACGGCATCGTTTATCCCCCGGTCCGCATGCGACATCAAAGACGGGATGGAGGCAGCGCTCGTGATAGTTGGCGACGAACCTCAATTTGCGGTGCGCATAAGCCAGACCCCGTATTTGCCTCAAGGCGTTAGTATCCAATGCGCAGGAGGAGATCCTCTGGGGGGACTGAACATTGGAAGTAGTCATGGCGGTAAAGGCAGCCAACTCTGCCCTTGAATGGGGTGAGGGACGCCTAACCAAGCGCTCAAGAGGGACGCTGCAAAAGGAAGTGGTGTCTTATGCGAGAGTTTAGGACGCGGAAACAAGGTGTGGTTTATTTTGTGGCTGGCGGATGACTTTACCGAAAGTAGAAAGTGCCGGTCAATTCTTTGATCAGAAAGGAGCAGACACTCATGGCGGCAAGAAAATAGGGGGTCATTGCTTGACTTTGGACTGCCTAACTTTGCGCTTCAGACCGATCGTTTAACTGCGACGGCTGAGCTTGAACGTTAGGCTGAAGGCTGGCCATTTCCTTGGAAAAGAGCTATTGTATAGTCGATGGTGCGATACAAGTTTACCGAATATTTCGAAAAGGAAGTTTTGCGGAAGCGTCCGTACCTAAAGAAGGCGTGGTGCAGTCGGGTTTTAGATAATCCGCTAAGAAGCGAACCCCAGGAGGGGAACCGGTACCGGTTCTGGGGCCAGATTGAGGAGCTTGAGGGGCGGATATTGAGGGTTATCACCCTCGAAGACAAGGTGACAATTCACAACGCTTTTCCAGACAGAGGGTTCAAGCTATGAAACTCAATTATTACCACGATACGGACTCGCTCTATATTGATCTCTCCGAGCGGCCAAGCGTCGAAAGCCGGGAGATTTCTGAAGGTATCGTCCTTGATTACGATGCCGAAGGACATCTTGTGGGTATCGACATCGACAATGCTAGCCGAAAGGTCGAGCTCAAACAGCTTACACTCAGCAAGCTACCACTGATGGTGCAGACTATTTCTGCCTAACTCAGCGCTTCAGACCGATCGCCTAACAGCGACGGCTGAGCGCCGGCGTTAGGCGGGAGGGGCTAAATCCCGCCCCCTACGCCGGAACTGAATGATGCGTGGTTCGATGGGCTCACCACGAACGGAATGTGATTCCCGTTTTGAGAGAGAGTAATTACTTTCCGTCACTGCTTCGCGGGTGGCGCGGTCAGTCTGTTCAACTCCTCCTGGTAGGCCCCAGCTTCAGCTTCCCGGCCGGCGGCCCTGGCGGCGCGGATCAGGCGTTTCGCCGCCTCCATCGCTTTCGGAACGTGATTCAGCGCGAGGTAGCCCCGGTAGGCGCGCTCGTAATATCCCATGGCCTCCTCCAAACGATTGTCCTCTTCCGAAAGCCGGCCCAGGGTCATGAGGTCGGCTTCGATGGCCGGGCGCGCTTCCATCTCCTTGTCGAGCGCGAGCGCCTGCTCGTAGCGACCGCGGGCCTCGGCTCGCCGGCCTCGCCTCTCCGACAGCGCGCCCAGATTGCTGTGATTGCTGGCCATGGATCGCCGCTCATTGAGCTCCGTGTTGATCGCCAGGGCCTGCCGGAAGTTCTGCTCCGCCTGGTCCAGCTCGCCACGCGCCTGCTGAAGCAGGCCGAGGTTGTTGAGGACAACCGCCTCGCCCCGGCGATCCTTGATCTCGCGGGACAGGGCGAGCGCCTGGGAATAATGGCCGAGCGCCGCCGCGTGATCGCCCATCAGGTGAGCCGTCTGCCCGCGATAGCTGAGACCCTCGACGGCGAGCGCCTGATCGCCGATCTCCAGCGCGATGCCGTGCGCCCGGCGATGGAATTCGGCCGCCCTGGGATAGACACCCTGGAGGGCCGCGACCGCGCCGAGATCGTTCAGCGCGCCGGCAAGGCCGGGACGGTCGTCCAGGCTTTCCGCCAGGCGACGCGCGTCGTCGAAGACCAGGCCGGCCTGCGCCGCGTCCCCACGCGCCAGCGCGTGGTACCCCTTATCGCGGAGATCCCGGACCTTCGAGGCCAGCGGGGGCAGCTCGGGGCCCGCAGCGCCGCCGGCGCAGCCGCCCGCCAGGAGCGCGAAAACCAGGACGACCGGCGCGGCTCGTCTCATTCCCGGGCCATCTCGTCGGCGCGCAGACTCCGGGGCGCGGTCGTGGCCCGCTCCTCGGCACGCGCGGCGCGCCCCTTGGCCGCGAACGCGGAGACCGGGAAGGTTTTCTTCGCGCCGGCCACCACCTCGCCGACGTCATCGACTGTTCCCTGCACCGACCGCACCAGGGGCGGCACATCCTGATGGACCGTGCTCCGGAGGTCGCCCGTGATCGCCTTCACGTTGTCCACGGAGCCCTGAACAGAATCGACGACCGCCGGCAGCTTGGCGGTCGTGGTCTTCACGTCCTTCACCGCCTCGCCGACCCGATCCACGCTCCCGCGCACGCCGACCACGATGGCCGGGAGCTGCTCGGAGGCGCTCAGGGCGGCTGCGCGGATCGTCGCCGTGGTTTCCTTCACGTTCTCCAGTGCGGCGGGGAGCCTGGTGGACGCCTCCCGCACATGGTCGAGCGTCTTGTTGCTTGTCTGAACCGCCTGGTGGACTCCATCGGTGATCTCTTCGACCTTGACAAGCATCCGCTTGGCGGTATCCACGAGCGGCTTGATCTCCTGCACCAGATCCGCGACGTTGAAGGGCTCCTCCGCCTCGATGTGCCCGCCGTCCTCAATGACCGGCTTGTCCTTGTGGCCGACCATGATCTCGATCTGCTGCTCGCCCACGAACCCGCCGGACTTGCCGACCTTGGCGATGGAGTTCTGCCGGATCTTGTCCTTGTACCTCTTGAGAATCTCCAGGGTGACCATGGCATCGTTCTGCTCGGTGAATTCCACCTTGCTTACCTTGCCGATCTGGATACCCAGCAGGACTACCGGCTTGCCCGGTTTCAGGCCGTAGCCTTCGCTGAAGAGCGTGGTCATGTGGTATCGTTCCTCGAACAGATGCTCGCTTTT
>Ga0208566_1000236_pt1 | contig 40039 bp, 50 predicted proteins | sample PL_2010_150m_FD_184159 | JGI IMG/M metagenome (GOLD analysis project Ga0208566, IMG submission 184159) | Freshwater microbial communities from Powell Lake, British Columbia, Canada to study Microbial Dark Matter (Phase II) - PL_2010_150m... | ecosystem: Environmental > Aquatic > Freshwater >...
AAGTTTTGCGGGTTCCTAAATTCTTACCTTGAATATTTTTTCTATAATAGAGAAGAGGTACATATTCCCGGGTATGATCTGTGCTTATATCGGTCGGGTCATTACCATGATCGGCTGTTAGGATTAAACGGTCTGTTTCATCAAGACAGTTTACGATCTCGGGTAATCGTGTATCAAATTCTTTAAGAGCGTTGTGTAACCCTTTGGGATCGTTGCGATGACCGTAGTAAACATCAAAATCCACAAGATTAGTGAAAATGAAAGATCCTTTTACATTTTTTGCTGTCTCAATTATCTTTTCAATTCCTTCTTGATTAGATTTTGTTTTTAGCTGGTGTTTAATTCCTTTGTAATTGAATAAATCATTCACCTTCCCGATTGCATAGGTTTCAATTCCTTCATTCAAACAATAATCCAATATTGTCGGTGCGGGCGGATCAAGAGAAAAGTCTTTTCGATTTGTTGTACGGGTATAATTTCCTTCTTTTCCGATAAATGGTCTCGCTATAATTCTTCCAACAGCATCTTTACCGATTAAAACTTTTTCGCGTGCAATCGTACAGATTTCATAAAGTTTATTTAATGGAATTATTTCTTCATGTGCTGCAATCTGAAAAACAGAATCAGCAGAAGTGTAAACAATCAGATAGCCGGTTCTTACATGTTCAGCACCGAGGTCTTTAATAATTTCTGTTCCCGATGCAGCATAATTTCCAAGAATACCTTTTAAGCCTGTAGCATTTAAAAATCTATTGATAAGTTCTTGCGGAAAACCATTAGGATAAAACGGAAATTCAATCTCTACTTTTAATCCGCCTAATTCCCAATGCCCGGTGGTAGAATCTTTTCCATGAGAGACCTCTGATAACTTTCCATAAGAAGCTAATGGTTGGTTTTGTGCTTTAATACCAAGGATAGGATTAATATTGCCTAATCCAAATTGTTCTAGATTAGGTAGATTCAAACCACCAAGACGATTTGCCATATTGCCAAGTGTATTGCTTCCTTGATCTGAATAATTTTTAGCATCGGGCAGTTCACCAATCCCGATACCATCGAGAACTATAACAAAGAAATTGTTCACAGGGTACTTTCGAATGTTAGTTGATACTTTTTACCGTGTTGCCGCCTTTTTCTAATGCTTTATTAAGTGCAAGTTCGGCATTAGTTAAGATCTCTTGAACATCGGTTTTGTTTGTTGTTGAAGCAACTCCGATCGAAACAGTAAATGTTGTTTGCTTAGAAACTATAGCAATCGGTTTGCGGGCAATTTTAATTCGTAATTTTTCTGCCCATATAAAAACATCTTTCGGTGACATATTGAAAAAATATACTGCAAAAACTTTTTGACTTAATCGCCCGATTAAATTTAACGGTGTCATTTCATCTTTAATAATCTGAGAAATCACACGTACAATTTTAGGGAAAGGATCGCTTTCAAATAATGAATCTTGTTCTAAAAAATCATCAATTTTGATCATCGCAATTGCACCTTGAATTCCTAATTCTTTACTGCGAACAAGATCAACTGTAAACCGCTCGAGGAACGAATCATAATTCAAAGTTTTTGTTTCTGCATCAACTGAAAGCAAACTTTTTAGAACAGTTATGGTTGAATACGAATGAAGTATAAAAGCAAATATCTTAGTCGCATTCTTGATAAAAGTAACTTCACTATTTGAATAAACATTTTTTTTCAAACTTTCGAAACACAGAACTCCAAAGTTTTGCTCATCATAAACTAAAGGAATTGCTAAGAAAGAACCATCGAAACTAACATCTTCACTTTTTGCAAAGCGAGGAATTTCTGAAATTGAAGTATCATCTATCTTAACAGGAGTTGCACTTAATATAGCTCTTCCAACCAAAGTTCCCGCAAGATCAATTTCTAAATTTTCACCGACATACTTTAACGAAGTTTTATTAATGATCTTCGAAGTTTTAAATTTTTGTTCCGACGGATAATAAGAAACAAAAGTAAAAGAATCCCAATCCATTAAACCTTGAACTGCATTTTCAATAGTCCTATGAAGATCGGATTCAGATTCAATTTTTTTATCGTGACTCAACATGTTGAGCAGAGTATTTAATCTCAGCTCTGCTTGCGATTCGGAAAATTTTTCTTCGAACAATGTTATGATGATTGAAATGACACGGACAATTCTGCCGAGTGCATACACTTGTTCAATTCCGAATGCATCATTTACTTTAGAATCGAGAACAAGAATACCGGTTAATGATTTACCATAGAATAATGGAACGCCGACAAAACTCTTAATTCCTTGCGGGGCGCTGTAATATCTTATCACATCAATTTCGGCATTTGAAGAAATGTCAGTCAATAACTCGGGTTCTTCTTTTTGTACAATCTTCCCGAGTATATCATCTTCAAGATCAAATTTTTGTTGTGTAATCTGAGATGAACTTGTTACATAACGTTCAAGTGTTAATCGTTTTCTATTTTTATTGTACCAAAAAAAAGCAGCCGTGTGAGCCATGAAAGAATCCTTTACTACACTTAAGATTTTTTCAAGGACAAAACCAAATTGTTCATCATGATTAACATCTTCCGGAAGCTGTTCGTGAACAATCTTCTCAAAATTTTGTTTGAAGTCGGGTGGTTTGAAAAGATCTTTATTGCCGCGGTTAATCCCCGAAGCAAAATTATCAGCTGTAATCACTTCAATATTTTTTGTAGGAGAAATTATTTTGAAATCTTCACCGGCATCTGTTTCATATCTGTCTTTCTCATTTGCATTATCTTCTTCAAAAAGATCTGGCTGCAAATCAATATCATTATCAACTGCATTACTTTTCATGGAATCGCGCAAGAAAATAATGAAGCCGGCATAAACAATAAGAATAACACCGGAAATCATTTTGAGGGTTAAATCATCTGTAAAAAATGGAATTACTACAAGGATTGGAATAAATATGAAAATAAAAATCCTCTTTCTGATTTTTTCTGTAATTCCCATCCGTCCTTCTTAAGATCTTGTGAAAGAAATACGTCCTAAATTATTATTCCTGACAACTTTGCATTCAATAATAAGAAAGATTTAAGAGATTTTCATATAAGGAAAAGCGAGGTAAGCAACTTTACTACTTCCTTCTTGCCCGTACCTTTTATGGTGGAATAGAAGAGCATATTCTCGCCATAAATGAGTTCAGGGAAGAATTTAGTGATTTGCTTTCGTGCTGAAGCAAGTTCGGATTGTTTTAGTTTATCGGATTTGTTAAGAATAATAAAATACGGGATATTCTGTTCGTGTAGGAATTCATTTAGTTCAATATCCAACTGCATTGGGTCGTGGCGGCTGTCAATTATATGAACAGCGAGATCAATATTTTTATTAAGTGAGAAATATTTTTCCAGCAAATGCTGCCAAGCGTCCCTTTCACTTTTCGAAACTTTTGCATAACCAAATCCAGGTAAGTCAACTAAAAAAAATTTATTTTCTACCAGATAGTAATTAATGGAACGTGTTTTACCAGGATGAGATGAAGTCTTAGCTAATTTTGTATTAAACAAGGAATTTATAAATGAAGACTTTCCCACATTCGAACGGCCGCAAAGAACAACCGTAGGTAAATTTTGTTTCGGTAATTCTGTTAGATTATAAACCGGTTTTATGAATTCTATTTTTTTCATAGAAACAAAAAAGAGTAACCGAAGCCGATTACTCTTTCCAAAAATAATTTATGATTTGTTTTATCAATTGCCTTTTTTCTGCGGAGTTTTAGTCGTCTTAATTTTTTTCTCTTTTACGCCGGGTTTTTCTTTGGGTGATTTTTCTTTTTTGGATTTTGGAGCTGTTTTCTTTTTCGGTTTCTCAGCTTTCATCTCTTCAGCTTTAGTTTCTTCTACTTTAGTATCAGTTGGCTTCTCTTCAGCTTTAGTTCTCTTTGGTGTTTTTGGTTTTACTATTCCGCTGAAATCAACTAATTCAATAATTGCCATTTCAGCGCCATCGCCTTTTCTTCGTCCTAAACGAACAACGCGAGTGTAACCACCTGCTCTATCACCAATTTTAGAAATAATGTCTGAAAATAATCCTGACACAATTTCTCTATCGTTAATTTGAGCGGAGACATATCTTCTTGTATGAACAGAATCTATTTTTGCTTTTGTGATTAGAGGTTCAACAAAACCGCGCAGTTCCTTTGCTTTTGCTGTAGTAGTTGTAATCTTTTTATGCTTTAATAAAGATGCAGCTAATGATCTCAATAATGCAAGTCTGTGACTTGCTGTTCTGCCTAATTTTCTACCTTTAACTCTATGTCTCATTCTTTAACCTTCTGGAAATACTAGTTGTTTTCTGGTTTATCTTTTATATACTTGTCTACATCCATACCGAACTCAAGTCCGTAATTTTCAACGATCTCGATCAACTCAGCCAAAGATTTTCTTCCGAAATTTCTAAACTTAAGCATCTCGCTTTCATCTCTCTTAACAAGGTCGGATAAGTTCTTGATGTTTGCAGCTTTTAAGCAATTATGTGAACGGACACTCAACTCAAGATCGTCTACACCTGTTAAAAGAATCTTTTTGATTCTTTCTGCTTCAGCATCTTTTTCGTTTTCAATTTTTTCTTCTTCAGGTTCAGCATCAAAATTGATGAACATTTGAATATGATCTTTCAATATTTTTGCCGAACAGGAAAGAGCTTCTTCAGGTGTTATTGATCCGTCAGTATGAATATCAACAGATAATTTTTCAAAATCATTTCTTTCAGCGATACGTACATTCTCAACATTGTAATGAACATTAACTATTGGTGTAAATATAGAATCAATCGGGATTGTTCCGATAGTCATTTCCGGAATTTTCTGTTCATTGGAAGGAACATATCCTTTTCCAATTCCGAACTTTAATTCCATATTTAACTTTGCATCAGAGTTTAAGCGAGCAATGTGAAGCTCCGGGTTTAATATTTCAATATCCGGACAAGCTTTTTGAATATCTCCCGCTCTAAATTCTTTTGAACCGTTAAAAGAAATTTCACAACCGGTAACTTTCTTATTAACGATTCTCATTCTTACTTTTTTCAAATTAAGAATAAGTTCTGTAACGTCTTCAACTACACCGGGAACTGTTGAAAACTCATGTAATACACCCTCAATTTTAATAGCTGTAACTGCGGCTCCAGTAAGGGATGATAACAACACTCTTCTTAAAGCATTGCCTAATGTAACCCCAAATCCTCTCTCAAGAGGTTGGATCATAAATCTTCCAAAATTTTCTTTACTTGAAGATTCATCGAGTACGACACCATCGGGCATCTTTATGAATGGATAACTCATTTAGTATCCTCTTTATAATTTTAAATTACTTAGAATACAACTCTACTATTAGCTGTTCGTTTGCATTCAATGGAATATCTTCTCTTTCCGGAATATTTAGAAAAGTACCGGATAGAGTAGCTTTATCTACGGATAACCAACTGTAAACGTTGTCTTTGGTTCTTCTTAAGGAATTGTGAATAGCATCAAGCTTTTTACTTTTTTCTCTTACAGAAATTACATCGCCGGAAGAAAGTGAGAATGAAGGAATATTAACAATTTGCCCATTAACAGTAAAGTGTCTGTGAAGAACTAATTGACGGGCAGATTTTCTTGAAGGTGCAAACCCAAGACGGAAAATGGTATTATCTAATCTCTTTTCTAAAAGTTTAATTAAGTTACCGCCGGTAACACCTTTTTGACGAATTGCATTATCAAAATAATTATGGAATTGAGTTTCCTGCAATCCATAAATTCTTTTTACCTTCTGTTTTTCCCGAAGCTGAACACCGTATTCCGAAAATTTTGTTCTTCGTGTTAAGCCGTGTTGACCCGGTGCATAATTCTTCTGTTCCAACGGACATTTTTCGGATAAGCACTTAGATCCTTTTAAAAATAATTTTGTCTTTTCCCTTCTGCATAATCTGCAACTCGGGCCAGTGTATCTTGCCATCTAAAGTTTCTCCTGATTAAACTCTTCTGCGTTTTGGTGGTCTGCAACCGTTATGAGGAATTGGCGTTTGATCTTTGATTGATAGAATATCCAATCCTGCTGTATTTAATGCTCTAATTGCTGCTTCTCTTCCCGAACCGGGACCTTTAACAAGCACATCGATTTTTCTTAAACCTAAACCATGCGCTTCTTTACCGGCAGCTTCTGCGGTAACTTGTGCAGCAAATGGAGTATTTTTTCTTGAACCCTTAAAACCGTTTTTACCGGCTGAAGACCAAGAAATAGTATTTCCATAAATATCGGTAATCGTAACTATCACGTTGTTGAAAGTGGCTTTAATATGTGCAACGCCAACCGCATCAACATGAACTTTCTTTTTAGTCTTTTTAACTACTTTTGCCAATTTAACTCCTCAATAAAAAATAATTAATTACTTCTTAGCCGGTGTTTTCTTTTTGCCGGCAACTGTTTTACGTTTTCCTTTACGTGTTCTTGAGTTGGTTCTTGTACGTTGTCCGCGAACAGGTAAACTTCTTCTGTGACGAAGACCGCGATATGAACCAATATCCATTAATCGTTTAATATTCTGTTGAACTTCACTTCTTAATGAACCTTCAACTTTATAATCAGCAGTCATTACAGAACGAATCTTTGCAATTTCTTCTTCTGTTAATTCACTAACTTTTTTATCCGGATTAACATTCGCTCTTGTAAGAATTTCCATTGCCGATTTATCACCGATACCGAAAATGTAAGTAAGACCGATGAAAGCTTTTTTATTTTTTGGTAAATCAATACCTGCTAAACGAGCCAAATCTATAACCTCCTAAGTTTAACCTTGTCTCTGTTTATGTTTAGGGTTTTTACAAATAACTCTAACAACCCCTTTTCTTTTAATTATCTTACAGTTCTCACAAATCTTGCGAACTGATGAGCGAACCTTCATTTCAACTCCGTTATTTATATCTGTATGTAATTCTACCTTTATTCAAATCGTATGGTGAAAGTTCGATTGCAACTTTATCACCGACCAAAATTTTTATGAAATGCATTCTCATTTTACCGGAAATATGAGCAAGTATTTTGTGACCGTTATCGAGGCGGACTTTAAAATGTGCATTAGGTAAAGTTTCAGTAACTATTCCGTCAACCTTTATCGGTCCTTGTTTAGCCATTTATCAACACTTTGTTAATATTTCTGGTTTACCATCAATTATTAAAACAGTATGTTCAAAATGTGCAGAAGGTTTTCCGTCTGCAGTTAAAACTGTCCAACCATCTTCAGCAACAATAACTTTATAGGATCCCATATTAACCATCGGTTCAAGAGCTAGTGTCATACCATTTTTTATTAAAGGCCCGTTTCCTTTTTTTCCGTAGTTAGAAATTTGCGGATCTTCATGAAGGTGTTTACCAACTCCGTGACCACATAAATCTCGTACTACCGAGAATCCGCTTTCTTCAACAAGTGTTTGAACAGTACTGGAATAATCACCAAGTCTGTTTCCTTCTTTCAATTGTTCAATACCTAAATACAATGATCCTTCAGTTACATCCATCAATTTTTGTTTCTCATTGGAAATACTTCCAACTGCTACCGAAAGAGCAGCATCTCCGAAGTATTTATTCTTTTCAACACCAACATCAATCGAAAGAATTTCACCTTCTTTTAGAACTCTGTTGCCGGGAATCCCGTGAACAACCTCGTCATCAATTGAAGAACAAATGGAACCGGGAAAATCAAAAGAACCTGCTTGAGAATATCCTTTAAATGCCGGTCTTCCATTATTACTTAAAATATAATCTTCAGCAATCTTATCCAGTTCAATAGTCGCTATGCCCGGTTTAACATAACTCTTCACTAATTGTAGAACTTCAGCAACTATAAAACAGCTTTCACGAATTAAATCAATTTCTTTTTTACTTTTTATTAGAATCACATTAAAACTTAATTAGAATCTTCTTCCCTTCATTTTTCCGGATTTCATAAATCCATCGTAATGCCTCATCAACAAATGAGATTCAATTTGCTGTAACGTATCAAGTGCAACACCAACAATAATAAGCAAACTTGTTCCGCCAAAGAATGAAGCAAAACTACCGCTGACACCAAATTTTGAAATGAACGCCGGAAGAATTGCAATGATTGCCAGAAAGAATGATCCGGGCAATGTAATCTTTGTTAAAATATTATCTATAAAATCTGCAGTTTGTTTTCCTGGTCTTATACCGGGAATAAATCCGCCCTGCTTTTTCATATTCTCTGCAACGTCCTGCGGGTTGAATGCAATTGCAGTATAGAAATAAGTAAAGAATATAATCATCAACGCGTAAATAAATGAATACGTTACGGATTGATAATGAAAATAATTTGCTAACGTACCAATAAATTCACTGTTAGGAAAAAATGAAAACAAAGTACTTGGGATAAACATAATAGATTGAGCAAAAATAATCGGCATAACTCCGGCTGTGTTAACTCTTAATGGTATGTACTGAGTAACGCCGCCGTAAACTTTTCTTCCAACAACTCTTTTAGCATATTGAACAGGAATTCGTCTTGTTCCTTGAGTAACAAGTACAACGCCGGCAATAATCAACACCATTAAAGAAACTATAACAACTTCTATAACTAAATTACGTTGCCCAGCAGCGATTAATCTATATTCATCAAGTAAAGCAAAAGGAAATCTGTTAATAATGCCAATAAAGATTATTAAGGAGATTCCGTTACCAATTCCTTTTTCAGTGATCTGTTCACCCATCCACATAATGAACATTGTGCCGGCAACTAAAATAGCTATTGTAGAAAAACTCCATAACACTCCACGAACTGCTTCTGGTACAATTGATCCGCCTGAAGGAACACTAATATTTAACAAATGAATTGTTACTCCCCACGCTTGCATAGCAGATATCAGTACAGTTCCGTATCGTGTTAACTGAGTTAATTTTTTTCTCCCTTCTTCGCCTTCTCTCTGCAATTTTTGAAAATATGGAATTACAGCACCGGCAATCTGTAAAATGATTGAAGCAGAAATGTAAGGCATAATACCAAGTGCAAGAATTGCAGCATTCGAAAATGCACCGCCTACAAATAAATCGTACAGACCGAATAAATTATCTGAAGTTTTATTTTGAGTTGCGGCATGAAGCAATGTAGTATCAATGCCAGGTAATGTAATATGCGTACCGATTCTAACGATTACAAGCAGAGCAAGTGTGTAAAGAATCCTCTGACGTAATTCATGAATCTTAAAAATATTCCGGAATGTTTCTTGAATTTTTGCCATTAAGCTTTAATCTCTTTAATAGTTCCACCGACAGATTCAATTTTTTCTTTTGCTGAGACACTAAAAAAATGAGCTTCGATATTTAACTTTGCTTTTAGTTCTCCAAAGCCAAGAATTTTAAAAGGAGCGGCGGCTTTAGAAATTACTCCATTCTTATATAAAGAAACTGCGTTGATTACTCCATCCTGAACTTTCTTGTCATCAACTAATTTTTGTAGTCTTGCAAGATTAATAACTTGATTAACAATTTTGAACGGGCTGTGAAATCCTCTTTTAGGAATTCTTCTTTGAAGCGGCATCTGACCGCCTTCAAACCAAGCAGGAAATTTTGCACCGGAACGCGAACGCTGACCGTTTTCACCACGCGTAGCCGTACCTCCGTGCCCAGAACCTTCGCCTCGTCCTATTCTTTTAATTTTATTATGAGAACCTTTTGCAGGTTTTAGATTACTTAGAATATCCATTTATTCCTCTATGCTTCAATTTCTTCTACTTTAACAAGATGATGAACTTTTTTTACCATGCCTCTTATTTGAGGAGTATCATTGTGAACAACAAAATGATTAGGTCTGTTAAGACCTAATGCTTTAATCGTTAGCTTTTGTGGAACAGGTCTGTCAATAACACTTCCAACTTGAGTAATTTTTATTTTCTTTGCCATTATAATCCTCAATTACAAATTGAATAACTCGGAAACTTTCAATCCGCGTTTACGAGCCATTGCTCTAGCATCAACAAGATTTAGCAAAGCATTCAAAGTTGCTTTTACTTGATTGTGCGGATTACTTGAACCGAGAGATTTTGTCAAAATATCTTGCACGCCTGCAGCTTCAAGAACAGCACGAACACCGCCACCTGCTATTAATCCTGTACCGGGAGTAGCTGGTTTTAATAGAACTGAACCGGCTCCAAACTTGCCAATAATAGTATGAGGAATTGTTCCTTTTAAGAGATGAACACGGTAAACATTTTTCTTTGCATCATCTACGCCTTTCGAAATAGCATCGGTAACTTCGTTTGCTTTACCAAGACCAACGCCGACATGACCGTTTCCGTCTCCAACAACAACAATTGCATTAAAGCTGAATCTTCTACCACCTTTAACAACTTTTGCAACTCTGTTAATGTGAACAATTTTTTCTTTTAAATTCTCAAGACCGGATACTTTTTTGTACTTGAAATTCAATTTTAACTCCCTTGTTTACAGACTTTATTAATCAACTTTTTTTTTGAACCGTCTAACCTGGCTGCCGGGAGAGGAGTCGAACCTCTACAGACGCCTCCAAAGGGCGTTGTCCTGCCATTAGACGACCCGGCAGTTTCTATAATTTTAATCCGCCTTCGCGAGCTCCCTCGGCTACAGCTTGAACTCTGCCGTGGTACTCATAACCACTTCTATCAAATACAACAGTGGTAATACCTTTTTCCAATGCTTTCTTTGCTACTAATTTTCCAACCATTTTACTTTTCGAAACTTTTCCTTTTAGACTTTTTACTTCTTCAACTATTTCTTTCGAAAGTGAAGACGCTGCAACTAACGTTACACCTTTTACATCATCAACCAACTGAGCATGCATGTTGTTCAAACTTCTAAACACAGTTAAACGCGGACGATCTGCAGTCCCGGAAAGTTTTTTACGAACTCTAACTTTTTTTCTTGTTCTTCTTTTATTGTCTTTCAAAAACATTTTTCAAGTTCTCCTATTACTTACCTGCAGTTTTGCCAGCTTTGCGGACAATAACTTCTCCGGTATACTTAATACCTTTACCTTTGTAAGGTTCAGGTTTCTTGAATGATCTAATTTTAGCTGCAATTAATCCCACTAACTCTTTATCGCTTCCGAATATTTTTATTTGCGTAGGAAGAGGAATTTCAAATTTAATTCCTGGTGGAGGCATAAGAAGAATCGGGTGAGAATAACCCAAATTAAATAATGCTGCTTCTCCTTTTGCTTCAACTTTATAACCTACGCCAACTATTTCTAGAGATTTAGAATATCCTTCGGTAACACCTTTAACCATATTTGCAATAAGTGCACGTGTTAAACCGTGAAGCGCTCTATTTTGTTTTTGATCATCCGGTCTTGTAACAATAATTTCATCCTTTTGAATATCAACTATCATATTAGGATGAATTTTCATTTGAAGTTCGCCTAGTTTACCTTTTACTTTTATGGTCCCGTCGGTCTTCGTTACTGTTACTCCTTGGATCGGTACTGGTTTTTTACCTATTCGTGACAATTTCTATTCCTTATTAAATTTTTTACCAAACGTGGCAGACTACTTCTCCACCAACAGTTTCTTTTTTTGCTTGTTTACCAGTTAATAAACCTTTGGGTGTTGAAAGAACTGCCATTCCAAGTCCATTCAACACGCGCGGAAGTTCATCCTTGCTTACGTAATTTCTTAAGCCGGGTTTTGAAATTCTTTTTATTCCGGTAATTGATGAAACTCCGTTAACATACTGAAGATGTACTCTAAGAACATTCTGTTTATGATCTTCAACGACGTTAAAATCTCTGATAAATTTGTTGTTCTTTAAAATCTCTGCTAAGCTAATCTTCATTTTTGAAGAAGGAATATCTACAAATTTCTTTTTTGCTTTAGCAGCATTTCTAATTCTTGTCAAAAAATCCGCAATCGGATCGGTAGTATTCATTTACATTTCTCCTTCGATTACCAACTTGCTTTTTTTAAACCGGGAATTTCACCTCGCAAAGCCATTTCGCGAAGTACTAAACGAGAAACACCAAACTTTCTATAATATGCTCTCGGCCTTCCGGTCATTTTACATCTATTATGTAAACGGGTGGGGGCAGAATTTCTAGGAAGAAGCTGTAATCCTTCATAGTCACCCTTCTCTTTCAATTCTTTTCTCTTAGCGGCGAATTTATCTACCAATGCTTTTCTTTTATCTTCGCGTGCGAGTAAACTTTTTCTTGCCATGTTTTCCCTTTAATTAATTTCTTTTTTTCTAAACGGTAACCCAAAAGCAACTAACAATTCGAAAGCTTCTTTATCTGTTTTTGCTGTTGTAACAAATGTAATATCCATTCCTAAAATCTTTGTTACTTTGTCCGAATTGATCTCAGGGAATATGATTTGATCTTTTATTCCAAGAGTATAGTTTCCACGACCATCGAATGATTTATCAGGTACACCGCGGAAATCTCGAACTCGAGGTAAAGCAAGAGAAACGAAACGATCTAAAAATTCATACATCATTTCTCTTCGTAAAGTTACTTTTGCACCAATTTTCATTCCTTCGCGTAACTTGAAATTGGATATTGATTTTTTAGAAATCCGTACGGATGCTTTTTGACCGGTTATTGTTTCAAGATCTTTAACAGCTTCATCTAATATTTTAGGATCTTGAACTGCCTGACCAACACCCATATTAACAACTATCCTATCTAACCGAGGAACTTCCATAATACTTTTGTAGCCAAATTGCTCTTTAAGTTTTGGAACGATCTCTTTAGAATATTTTTCTTTTAACCGAGCAGGAATTTTAGGTTCAACAACTTTAGGTTCAGCAGGTTTTTTAACTTCTGCTTCTTTACCTTTTTTTTCTTTCTGCTCTTTTTTCTCTTTTTGTTCTTTTGCCATTGCGATTATGCATCCTTAAAATTATTAACCAAGCATTTCGCCGCTTGTTCTGCTTACTCTTGCACTTTTCTTTTTACCGGTTTTTTCATCTATAATTAATTTAGAACCGATTCTTGTTTTTTCATTTGTTTTAGGATCAAGAATCATAATATTAGAAACATTAACCGGAGCTTCTTTTTCTGTAATTCCGCCTTGAGGATTTTTCTGAGTCGGTTTTGTATGGCGTTTACGTAGATTAACGCCTTCCACAATAACTCTATTAATCTTTGGAAATACTTTTAAAACTTTTCCGGTTTTACCTCTGTTATTTCCGGCTATCACTATAACATTATCGTTTTTTCTGATCTTCATTTTCTATCCTTATAAAACTTCTGGTGCTAGAGAAATTATTTTCATAAATTTTTTATCTCTTAGTTCTCTTGCAACCGGGCCAAAGATACGTGTTCCTTTCGGTTCACCTTGAGGATTTAATAATACTGCAGCATTTTCATCAAAGCGTATATATGAACCGTCTTTTCTTCTAACTTCTTTTTTAGTTCTAACAACAACGGCGCGAGATACTTCCCCTTTTTTAACGCCGCCGCCTGGAATAGCGGATCTAACACTAACCACAATAACATCACCAACACTAGCATAACGACGGTTACTTCCGCCAAGTACTCTAATGCATCTTACTTTCTTGGCTCCGGAATTATCCGCCACAACTAAATTTGTTTCTTCTTGTACCATGATCTATCTGCTCCTCATCAAACTTATTTATTTGGCTTTTTCAACAACTTCAACCAAGCGCCATTTTTTTCTTTTACTCAAAGGACGAGTTTCCATAATCTTAACAACATCTCCGATAGTGCATTCATTTTTCTCATCGTGAGCCATTAATTTTGTGGTCTTCTTAAAATATTTTTTGTAAAGCGGATGAGCAATGCGTCTCTCAATTGCTACAATAATACTTTTCTGCATCTTATTGCTAACAACAGTACCGATCCTTGTCTTTCTAATACTTCTTTTCTCCATAGGAACTCGAATACTCCTTATTTATTTGCCTTTGAGTTTTTTGTTTCCTGCATCTCTCGTTCTTTTAGAATAGTTTTCATCTTTGCAATATCTCTTCTGACAAGACGCAGTTTTGCTGTGTTAGTTAATTGTTTTAATTCCTGTTGAAATTTCAGATCCACTAAATTTTTTTGATCCTCAAGAATTCTTTTCTTGATCTCATCAGTGGACATTTCTCTTATTTCAAAAATTTTCATTTTCTCTTAAATCCTTTTATGATTCTAAGTCCGGACGTTGAGTAATTTTTGTTTTGATCGGCAGTTTATGAGATGCAAGGTTTAATGCTTCAACTGCCGTTTTCTTATCAACACCGCCAATCTCAAACATAATTCTACCGGGTTTTACTACAGCAACCCAAAATTCCGGTGGACCTTTTCCTTTACCCATTCTTGTTTCAAGAGGTTTCTTAGTAACTGGTTTATCCGGAAAAATTCTAATCCACATTTTTCCATCTCTCTTCATATGACGTGATAAAGCAACACGGCATGCTTCAATCTGACGACTTGTAATCCAAGCCGGTTCCAATGCTTTCAATCCGTAATCGCCAAAGTTAACAAGATAACCGCGTGTAGCTTTTCCGGCTCTTCTACCTCTATGTGCTTTACGAAACTTTACTCTTTTGGGCATTAACATTAGAAAAACTCCTCAAGCTCTTTATTCGGATGAACGTTTACCTAAAATTTCTCCGCGGCAAATCCAAACTTTAACACCAATCGAACCATAAATTGTATGCGCGGTTGCCGTTGCATAATCTATATCTGCTCGGATTGTGTGCAACGGAATTCTTCCTTCTTTATATTGTTCGGTACGGGCCATTTCAGAACCGGCTAATCTTCCTGCGCACATAATTCTTATTCCTTCAGCACCCATTCTCATAGCAGATGTAATTGATTGCTTCATGGCTCTTCTAAATGAAACTCTTCCTTCGATCTGACGTGAAATGTTTTCTGCAACTAATGCTGCATCAAGTTCAGGTCTCTTAATTTCTGTAATTTGAATCTTAACTTCTTTTTCGGTTAATTTTCTTAATTCTTCTTCGATCTGTGCTATCTCTTTTCCACTTTTGCCAATTACTACACCGGGTCTTGATGTATGAATAGTCAAAATTATATTCTTGGAAGTTCTATCTATTATAATAGATGAGATACCTGCATTTTGTAATCTTTTTCTTATATAGGTTCTAAGTTTTTTATCTTCAACAAGTTTTGTTGCATAACTTTTGTTTTCGTACCAATTCGAATCCCATCCTCTAATGATACCTACTCTAAAACCAATTGGATTTACCTTTTGACCCAAAACTTCCTCCTCAGATTACTTTTTTGTAGCAACTACAATTGTTACGTGATTAGATCGTTTTCTTATTCTATATGCTCTCCCCATTGGTGCGGGAGAAATTCTTTTTAGTGTTGGCCCTACATTTACAAAAGCTTCTTTAACAAATAAGTCAGAGACTTCGTGCTTAGTATTATCATCTTTATTCATTAAATTAGAAACAGCGGAACGTAAAACTTTTTCCGCATCCTTTGAAGAATGCTTTGGCGAAAAGTGAAGTATCTCAATTGCTTGATCTACAGATTTACCTCTGATTATATCCACAACCAATCTCATCTTACGCGGAGACGTTCCAATATATTTATGAATTGATTTAGCTTCCATTATTCTATCCTTATTACTCTTTAACTTTAGATGCTTTTTCAGCTTTTGTACCTGGATGACCTCTGAAAATTCTTGTCGGTGAAAATTCTCCGAGCTTATGGCCAACCATATTTTCAGAAATATAAACCGGAATCATTTTATTACCGTTATGAACAGCAATTGTATGTCCCACAAAATCTGGAGTAATAGTACTTGAGCGCGCCCAGGTTTTGACTATTTTTTTCTGATTTGTTTCGTTGAGCTTTTTTACTTTCTCCATCAACTTTAAGTCGATGTATGGACCTTTTTTTACTGACCTTGGCATATTTTACTCTAACCTATTTTCTTCTTTTAACAATGTATTTGTTAGTTCTATTTTTTTTCTTTCTTGTTTTTAATCCTTTTGCTTTTTGTCCCCAAGGTGAAACCGGATGTCCTCCGCCTGATGTTTTACCTTCACCGCCGCCCATTGGGTGATCAACAGGATTCATTGCAACACCACGAGTATGCGGACGAATACCTAACCATCTGCTTCTTCCTGCTTTACCAAGACTTATATTTTCATGATCAATATTTCCAACAACACCATAAGTAGCCATGCACTCAACACTAACCATTCTTACTTCGCCAGAAGGCATTTTTAATTGAGCAAACTTTCCCTCACGTGCCATTAACTGAATTGATGCACCTGCTGATCTTCCAAGCTGTCCGCCTTTACCGGGTTTCATTTCAACGTTATGAATAAAACTTGCAAGCGGAATTTCTTTTAATGGTAATGCATTACCGACTTTTATTTCTGAACCGCTACCGGAAATAATAGAATCACCAACTTTCAAACCGTCAGGAGCGATAATATATCTTTTCTCTCCATCTGCATAATTAAGAAGAGCTATTCTTGAAGTTCTATTAGGATCATATTCAATTGAAAAAACTTTTGCAGGAATTCCATTTTTATCACGTTTAAAATCAACTACTCTGTAACGTCTCTTATGTCCACCGCCGCGATGACGTGAAGTTACTCTACCAAGATTATTTCTTCCACCGGATTTTTTTATTACACCGGTCAAAGATTTTTCCGGAGTAGATTTTGTAATCTCTTCAAACGAAGAGATACTCATAAATCTTGTTCCGGGAGTATTTGGTTTTAATTTTCTAATTGCCATTTAATTTAAGCTCCGATTCGGTAATACTATGCTTGACTAAAAATATCTATTGTCTGACCTTCTTTTAAGGTAATAACTGCTTTTTTGAATTTAGCTGTTCTTCCAGAAAATTTGCCTTTTTTAGTAAGCTGGGTTTTCATTTTCCCTTTATATCGAATTGTATTCACGGAAGTAACATCAACATTAAATTTTTCTTTGAGGGCTTTTGCGATTTGAATTTTATTAGCATCTACTGCAACAATAAAGCCAAATTTATTAGAATGTTTTTCGCTGATACCACTCATCTTTTCAGTAATTAAAGGGCGTATTAAAATACTTTTCATTTTTAAACCAGTTTAATTAATTGAGCTTTCTAAAAGATTAACTGCACTTTTTTGTAAAACTAAAACTTGATTATTCAATAGATCATATGCTGAAGCTTTGTTTGCTTCAAGAATATTTATCTTAGGAACATTTCGTCCTGACTTATATACATTCTCCTGAGTACCATTTGTAAGTAGCAAAGTTCTTTTACCTTTTACTTTCAAGGCATTCAAAATTGAAATAAAATCTTTTGTCTTCGGCGCTTCAAAATTGAAATCTTCCACAACAAGAATTTGATTAGCTTTTGCTTTGTATGATAAAGCCGATCTTCTTGCAAGAGCTAAAACTTTCTTATTGAGTTTCTGTCTGTAATCTCTCGGTTTAGGACCAAATATTGATCCGCCGCCGATCCAAAGTGGAGAACGAGTTGTACCGGCACGAGCACCGCCACGACCTTTTTGTTTCCATGGTTTTTTACCACCGCCGCTAACTTCACTTCTTTCTTTTGCTTTGTGAGTACCTTGACGTTGATTTGCAAGGTAAGCTTTGACAGCTAAGTAAATCACATGATCGTTTGGTTCGATTTCGAAAATCTCTTTTGAGAGCTCAACAGTCTCGCCAGATTTTGTACCGTCTTGTTTATAGACTTCTAATTTCATTTTATTCAAAAATTATTTATTGATAGCAACAATTGAATTAATAGAGCCTGGAACAGCTCCTTTTACCATAACAATATTTTTATCGGCAATTACTTTTACAACTTTAAGATTGGAAATAGTTGTATTCTCAAAACCCATTCTTCCGGCCATACGTTGACCTTTGAAAACTCTTGATGGATAAGAACTTGAGCCAATAGATCCGGGAGCTCTTAATCTATCGCTTTGGCCGTGTGTAGTACCGCCGACACCGCCGAAGTTATGTCTTCTCATTACTCCTTGAAAACCTTTACCTTTATTTTTACCGGAAACTTTAACTTTATCACCGATCTGAAAAATATCTACTTTAACTTCATCACCAATTTTAAATTGAGAAGATTCAAAGTTTCTAAACTCTTTTAGAGTTTGTGGAATTTTCAATCCGTGTTTTTTATAATAATCAAGCTGAGGTTTACTTGTTCTCTTTTCTTTCTTTTCACCGAAGCCAAGTTGAACGGCTTCGTAGCCATCCTTTTCTTTTGAACGCACAGCATAAACATTACACGGACCGGCTTCCAAGATAGTTACGGGAATAATTTGACCATCTTCCGAAAATATATTTGTCATTCCTAATTTTTTTGCTAGCATGCCAGGCATTTCTATGGTCCCTATAACTTAATCTCTATATCAACGCCGGCAGGAATATCTAACTTGCTCAATGCGTCAACTGTTTTGTTGTTTGAGTTATGAATATCTATAATTCTTTTATGAGCCCTGATCTCAAATTGCTCACGTGATTTTTTATCAACGTGCGGAGATCTTAAAACTGTAAAAACAGTTCTGCGTGTTGGGAGCGGAATAGGACCGGATACAACAGCACCAGTACTTTTTACAGTCTTGATAATCTTTTCAGTTGATTTATCAATAAGAATATGATCGTAAGACTTCAACTTGATTCTAATTTTCTGACCGGACACTTTTTCTAATCTCCTTGTTCAACATAATGCCCCGCTATAATAGCGGGACTCAAATAATTTATTTTACTCTATAATCTTTGTTACGAAACCTGCACCAACTGTTCTACCGCCTTCACGAATAGCGAATTTCAATCCTTCTTCCATAGCAATCTCAGAAATTAGATCAATCTTAAGTTGTACGCTATCACCAGGCATAACCATTTCTGTACCTTCAGGTAATGTTGCAATACCTGTAACGTCAGTTGTTCTGAAATAGAATTGTGGTCTGTAACCATTGAAGAACGGTGTATGACGTCCGCCTTCATCTTTTGAAAGAATATAAACTTTACCTTCAAATTTTTTATGAGGGGTAATGGAACCTGTCTTTGCAAGAACCATTCCTCTTTCGATTTCATCTTTATCAATACCGCGTAAAAGAATACCAGCATTATCACCGGCTATAGCTGCATCAAGTTCTTTACGGAACATTTCGATACCGGTAACAACTGTTTTCTTATGAACTCCTAAACCGATCAATTCGATTTCTTCTGCTAATTTTACTTGACCTCTTTCAACTCTTCCTGTTGCAACAGTACCACGACCTGTAATAGAAAATACGTCTTCAACAGGCATCAAGAACGGTTTCACAATACTTCTTTCAGGAACAGGAATATAAGTATCAACAGCATTCATTAATTCCCAAATACAATTGTATCGAGGATCTGAAGGATCAGCACCAGATGCACCTGCTTCTAATGCATGCAAAGCAGAACCTTTAATAATTGGAATTTCGTCGCCAGGAAATTCATATTTAGTTAATAATTCTCTTAATTCCATCTCAACTAAGTCAATCAATTCTTGATCATCAACTGCATCAACTTTATTCATGAAAACAACAATTTTGGGAACACCTACTTGACGTGCAAGAAGAATGTGTTCGCGTGTCTGCGGCATAGGACCATCAGTAGCTGCAACTACAAGAATTGCACCGTCCATTTGAGCAGCGCCGGTGATCATGTTTTTAACATAATCTGCGTGACCTGGACAGTCAACGTGAGCATAGTGCCTATTTGCAGTTGAATATTCAACGTGAGCAGTAGCGATAGTAATACCTCTTTCTCTTTCTTCAGGTGCATTATCAATACTGTCAAATGTTCTTATTTGAGATAAACCTTTTTTTGCTAGTGCCATGGTGATTGCTGCAGTAAGAGTAGTTTTACCATGGTCGACGTGTCCGATAGTACCAATATTAACGTGAGGTTTACTACGGTCAAATTTTTCTTTTGCCATCTTAAATACTCTCCTTAATGTGTTTTATTTCTTTAATGATTTATTTATTGTCTAGTAAGATTCAACATGTTTCTTCGCTTGAGATTTTTCCTGAATCTCTTCGGCAACAGATTTTGGTACTTCGGAATAATGTGCAAACTGCATTGTGTAAATCGCACGTCCTTGTGTGGCAGATCTTAGTGTAGTAGCATAACCAAACATTTGTGCTAATGGAACCATTGCTTTGATAACCTGTGCATCTTTTCTGGAAGTGAATCCTTCAATCTTTCCTCTCCTTGAATTTAGATCGCCCATAACATCACCTAAGTATTCTTCAGGAGTAATAACTTCTACACTCATCATTGGTTCAAGTAAAATCGGATTAGCTTTTAGTGCACCTTGCTTAAATGCCATTGAAGCAGCGACTTTAAATGAAATTTCATCCGAATCTACATCATGGTAAGAACCATCATATAATCTTGCTTTTACATCAACAACGGGATAACCAGCCAATACTCCATTTCTCATAGAATCTTGCAAACCATGCATAATAGGATTAATATATTCTTTTGGTACTACTCCACCGACAATATCATTTTCAAATTCAAAACCTTTTCCAGGTTCATTCGGAGAAAGTTCAATCCAAACATGTCCATATTTTCCACGACCACCGGATTGTTTAACAAATTTACCTTCGGCCTGAACTGTTTTAGAGATTGTTTCTCTATAAGCAACCTGAGGTTTACCAACATTAGCTTCTACTTTAAATTCGCGTCTCATTCTATCAACAAGAATTTCGAGATGTAATTCACCCATTCCGCTAATTAGTGTCTGACCAGTTTCATCATCAACTTTTACTTTAAATGTTGGATCTTCATCAGAAAGTTTTGCTAATGATTCAGAAAGTTTATCCTGATCCGCTTTAGTTTTAGGTTCAATTGCAATTTGAATTACAGGTTCTGGGAATACCATTTTCTCGAGAACAATAGCATCCTCTTCAGTACAAAGAGTATCTCCGGTTCTTGTGTGTTTCAAACCAACAATTGCAGCAATATCACCACATCTAATTTCTTCTAAATCTTCTCTTGTGTTAGCGTGCATTTGAAGAACACGACTAACTCTTTCTTTTTTATCGGAGACAGAATTAAAAATATAAGATCCGGCTTTTAGTTCACCTGTGTAAACTCTAATAAATGTTAACTTTCCTACATATGGATCAGTCATAATCTTAAAAGCAAGAGCAGCAAATTTTTCATTGGGAGATATTTTTCTTTCAATGTGATCATTCTTAAAAATATGATGAGCAGAAAGTGCTCCTGAATCTAAAGGAGATGGCAAAAAATCCACAACAGCATCAAGCAGCTGCTGAACGCCTTTATTCTTAAACGATGATCCGCATAATACAGGAATAATTTTCCCTTGAATTGTAGCTTCACGTAATACGTTTTTAATTTCTGCTTCAGAAATTTCTTTACCTTCAAGATATTTTCCCAATAATGTATCATCAACATCAGATACAGCTTCAAGCATTTCTGTTCTATATTTTTGAGTTAATGCTAACAGATCAGTAGGTATATCTACAATTTCGAATTCAGCACCAAGAGATTCTTCAATAAACATTATTGCTTTCATTTTCATTAGATCGATAATGCCTCTAAAGAGATCACCTTCACCAACAGGTAAATTAAGTGGTACAGCAGGGGCTCCTAATTTTTCTTTCATCATTTGAACAGCATGAAAAAAATCAGCTCCTACTCTATCCATTTTATTTACAAAAGAAATTCTTGGAACATTATATTTATCAGCTTGTCTCCAAACCGTCTCTGATTGTGGTTCTACTCCGCCAACAGCACAAAAAAGTGCAATAGCACCATCAAGAACTCTCAAAGATCTTTCAACTTCAACAGTAAAATCAACATGCCCGGGAGTATCAATAATATTTATTTGATGATCTCTCCAAAAAGTTGTGGTAGCAGCACTCGTAATTGTTATTCCTCTTTCTTTTTCCTGTTCCATCCAATCCATAGTTGCTGCACCATCATGAACCTCACCCATTCTGTGTAATTTTCCAGTATAATATAGAATGCGTTCAGTTGTAGTGGTCTTACCAGCATCAATATGAGCCATGATACCAATATTTCTTACTCTATTTATTTCGACGCGTTTTGACATCTAACTTAATAATTCCTTTCAACTACCATTTAAAATGTGCAAAAGCTTTATTCGCTTCTGCCATACGATGTGTATCATCTTTTTTCTTAACTGCAGAACCTTCACCGTTTGCAGCAGCCATTAATTCTGATGCAACCTTTAATGCCATAGATTTATCTTTACGATCTCGTGAATAAGTTTTGATCCAACGGAATGCTAATGCAGTTCTTCTTTCAGGTCTTACTTCCATTGGTACTTGATAAGTAGCTCCACCAACTCTCCTACTTCTAACTTCTACCAATGGCTGAACATTCTGTACAGCTTTCTTAAAAACATCTAGAGCAGGTTTCTTTGTTTTTTGTTCAATCAAATCGAAGCTATCGTAAACAATAGTTCTTGCTGTAGATTTTTTACCGTCCCACATCAAATAGTTAATGAATTTCGAAACTAGTATATCATTATACTTTGGATCTGGTTTTAAATATTTTTTCTCTGATCTCTTTTTTCTCATAGTAATTATTTTGCTTTAGGTTTTTTAGTGCCGTATTTAGATCTGCTTTTTTTCCTATCTTCAACACCACTTGTATCTAATGTACCTCTGATAATATGATAGCGTACACCTGGTAAATCTTTAACTCTACCACCTCTAATTAAAACTATAGAATGCTCTTGTAAATTGTGACCTTCGCCTGGAATATATGCAGTAACTTCCATTCCATTTGTTAATCTTACTCTTGCAACTTTTCTTAATGCTGAATTTGGTTTTTTAGGAGTCGTAGTATAAACTCTTGTACAAACACCTCTTTTCTGCGGACATGCATCTAATGCCGGAGCCTTATTTTTCGAGGTTACAACTACTCTTCCTTTTCTAACCAACTGGTTTATCGTTGGCACGCAAATTCCTCCAGAATTATACTTTTTGATAAAAATTCAGACTTTTAATTTATTGATAATCACTTGAATTGTCAAGCAAGCCTGTTCTAATTTTTTAACTTTTATACATTATACTGATTCTTTTTCTGCACCTATTTCTTCTTTAACAACTGCTGATTCAGTTTCATCACCAGTTAATATTATGCTACGGTATTTCTTCAATCCAGTTCCAGCAGGTATAAGATGTCCCATAACAACATTTTCTTTCAAACCAATTAAATTATCAACTTTAGCTTCAGTTGCTGCATTTGTTAATACTTTTGTTGTTTCTTGGAATGATGCTGCTGAAATAAAACTCTCGGTTGAAAGCGCGGCATGAGTAATACCTAACAAAATATTATCAAATGTTGCAGGTTCTGCATCGCGAGTTTTAATAAGCTTTTTACTTTTTCTAGTTAAATCAGAATTAATTTCTCTTAGTTTCGTTTTAGTAAGAAGCTGAGCCATTTTAGACTTTGATTGTCCAGGATCTTCTATATAAACCATCTGTTTAACTTTTTCATTTTCTTCGATGAATTTATTTCTATCAACTAAATCCTCTTCGATGAAAATAGTATCACCAGCAGAAATTACTTGAAGCTTTTGTAGCATTTGTCTTACAATAACTTCAATATGCTTGTCGTTGATCTTAACACCTTGTAAACGGTAAACATCTTGAATTTCATTTACTAAATATTCTTGTACTGCATTAGTCCCTTTAATTTTTAATATATCATGAGGATCAATTGGGCCGTCTGTTATTTTTTCGCCAGCAGGAATTTCATCACCTTCCTGAACAAGAATATGTTTACCATAAGAAACATTGTATATTTTCTGAATAGAGCCGTCTAATGATTCAATAATAATTTCACGTGAACCTTTCTTACGTGCACCAAATTTAACTTTACCTTCAATCTCAGAAACTACTGCTGGATCATGCGGACTCCTTGCTTCAAAAAGCTCTGTAACTCGAGGTAAACCGCCAGTGATATCGCGTGATTTAGTTGAAGATTTTGAAATTTTAGCAAGGATTGTTCCCCCTTGGATCTCTTCGCCTTCTTCAACTGATAGATATGCACGTGTTGGAATATTAAATACTTTTTCATTTCCCTTATTATCTTTGACAAGAATACTTGGTGTTAAAGTTTTATCCTTTGATTCGATTACAACTTTTTGAACGTGACCAGTTTGTTCATCAGCAACTTGCTGAATTGTAACGTTGTCTAATAAATCTATAAATGAAACTTTACCTGCATTATCAGCAACGATTACAGAGTTGTAAGGATCGTGATTGTAAAGCGGTTGACCTTTTTTAATTTCTTGTTCTTCTGAAACCAATAATTCTGCACCATAAGGAATCTCGAATTTCTTTATCTGTCTATTATCTTCATCGTAAAGTCCGATTGATCCTCTACGACCGATAACTACTTTTACTTTCCCAAAGAAATCAGTTTTTTCGACAAATGTAATTCTATCAAACTTAACCGTGCCGTTTACATTTGCTTCAACTTGTGATTGAGATGCAATACGCGATGAAGTTCCACCCAAGTGGAATGTACGCAATGTTAATTGTGTACCGGGTTCACCGATTGACTGAGCTGCAATAATTCCTACAGCTTCGCCGTTTTCTACAAGTTGACCAGTAGTTAAATTACGTCCATAACATTTTGCACAAACACCGCGTTTAGCTTCGCATGTTAAAACTGTTCGGATATAAACTTGGTCAATATTTGATTCATCTATTTTTTCTGCGATATCTTCAGTAATCACCTCGCCTGCTTCTATCAACAAATCATCTGTACGGGGATCATAAATATCTTCTTGTGCTACACGACCGATAATTCTTTCTGCCAATGGTTCCCTTTCGAGTTCTATATCTTTAAGAGCAGAAATGTAAACACCTCTAATAGTACCACAATCTAATTCAGTAATAATAACATCTTGAGCAACATCGCATAAACGGCGAGTTAAATAACCGGCATCTGCTGTTTTCAATGCAGTATCTGCAAGACCTTTACGAGCACCGTGAGTAGAAATAAAATATTCTAGAACAGACAATCCTTCTTTGAAATTTGCAACAATCGGATTCTCAATAATTTCTCCGGATTGACCAGTTAAACTTTTTTGCGGTTTCATCATCAAGCCACGCATACCAGCAAGCTGACGAACTTGATCTTGCGAACCTCTTGCACCTGAATCAACCATCATATGCAATGAATTGAATCCGCCTTGATCGGTTTTGATTCTATCCATTAATGATTTTGCAACGTTGTTTGTAGTATGAGTCCAGACGTCAACTATCTTATTATATCTTTCTGCATCAGTAATCAAACCTTGTTCATGTTCACTAAGAATACCGGATACTTTTTTGTTTGAATCGTCAATCAATTTTACTTTTTCATCAGGAACAATCATATCGCTGAAACTGATAGAGATTCCTGCTGCTGTTGCATAACGGTAACCGAGCTCTTTAAGATCATCCAAGAATTTTGCAGTTGCTTCGTTACCGATTTTAATAAACATTTTATAAATAAATCCCGAGAAACTTTTCTTAACAAGTAACTCGTTAATGTAGCCCATTTCTTTTGGAACAATTTCATTATAAATTACACGTCCGACTGTAGTTTCTACAAATTCTTTATCAATTTTAACTTTTACCTTTGCATGAAGATCAACTACTTTAGAATTGTATGCGATCTGCACTTCTTCAATACTACCAAATATTTTACCTTCACCTTTTGCACCGGTACGAACTTTTGTCAAATAATAGAGTCCTAAAACTATATCTTGAGATGGGAGAACGATAGGCAAACCATTTTGTGGAGATAAAATATTATGACTACTTAACATTAAAATTGATGCTTCAAGTTGTGCTTCGTATGATAACGGAATGTGAACTGCCATTTGATCGCCATCAAAATCCGCATTGAATGCAGTACAAACTAACGGATGCAGTTGAATTGCTTTTCCATCTACTAAGATTGGTTGGAATGCTTGAATACCGAGACGGTGCAATGTAGGAGCGCGATTCAACATAACCGGATGACCGTCAATCAATTTTTCAAGAATATCCCAAATAGTTGCATCTTTTCTATCAACAGCTTTTCGTGCACTCTTTACTGTTTTGAAATTTCCACGTTCAATAAGTTTACGAATAATAAATGGTTTGAAAAGTTCAACAGCCATATCTTTTGGTAAACCGCACTGATGTAATTTCAATTCGGGACCAACAACAATAACAGAACGGCCCGAATAATCAACACGTTTACCAAGTAAGTTCTGACGGAAACGACCTTGTTTACCTTTCAACATATCACTGAGAGATTTCAACGGTCTGTTACCATCACTGCGAACTGCACTTGCTCTACGAGAATTATCGAACAATGCATCTACAGCTTCTTGAAGCATTCTCTTTTCGTTTCTAAGAATTACTTCCGGCGCTTTAATATCAATTAATCTTTTTAAACGATTGTTACGAATAATTACTCTTCTATAAAGATCGTTTAAATCTGATGTAGCAAATCTTCCGCCTTCAAGTGGAACAAGCGGACGAAGTTCCGGTGGAATTACCGGCACAACATTTAATACCATCCATTCCGGTTTGTTTGGAACTTTTCCTTCATATTCACGAAAAGCTTCAAGAACTCTTAATCTTTTTAATAGATCAGCGCGTTTTTGTTGAGATGTGTCAGGTCCAAGTTGAGATTTCAAATCAGCAAAAGTAACTTCAATATCAATCTTCTTTAATAATTCTTTTATTGCATCGCCGCCAATTCTAGCCAGAAACTTTTTCGGATCTTCATCTTCGAGAGAATCATTATCATGCGGAAGTGAACCCATAATTTCATAATACTGATCTTCAGAAATCAAATCCTTCTTACTCAAACCTGTTGGTCCGGGATTAATTACAACATAAGATTCATAATAAATAACCTTCTCAAGTTCTTTTGTGGTCATTCCAATTAAGTTACCAATCTTTGATGGTAACGCTTTGAAAAACCAAATATGAACAACAGGAACAGCAAGCTGAATGTGTCCCATTCTTTCACGACGTACACTCTTTAACGTAACTTCAACTCCGCAGCGGTCGCACACAATTCCTTTATAACGTATTCCTTTATATTTTCCGCATGCGCATTCCCAATCTTTAACGGGACCAAAAATTTTCTCGCAGAATAAACCATCTTTTTCAGGACGAAATGAACGATAGTTTATTGTTTCCGGTTTGGTAACTTCTCCGTGAGATCTTGATAAGATATCATCAGGGCTTGCCAAACTGATCGTCATTTTTTCGATCTGTCTAATCTTATTTTCTTGCGGTTTAAATCGCATTTTCTACTCCTTTAGTCAAACTCTTGGTTGATCCCGATTGAATAAAACTCAATCGGAATAGCTTAGTTAATTTTTATATTAAGACCGAGACCTTGAAGCTCTTTAATCAACACATTAAATGCTTCGGGAATATTTGGTTCAGGTAAATTTTCTCCTTTAACGATAGCCTCGTAGGTTTTTGCCCTTCCTGTTACATCATCGCTCTTCACTGTTAAGATTTCCTGAAGAACATGCGCAGCACCATAACCTTCGAGAGCCCAAACTTCCATTTCTCCAAATCTCTGACCGCCGAATTGTGCTTTACCGCCTAGAGGTTGTTGAGTAATAAGCGAGTAAGGACCAATGGAACGAGCATGAATCTTGTCATCAACCATATGACCAAGCTTCATCATATATATATAACCAGTTGTAACTTTTTGATGGAATTTTTCTCCGCTTCTTCCATCGTAGAGCCAAGTTTTACTACCTTCATCTAGCTGAGCATTTTTTAACCAGTCTTCAACTTCGCTAACTTTTGCGCTATCGAAGATCGGTGTTTCGAACTTAACGCCAAGTTTATGACCCACCCATCCAAGAGCTGTTTCATATAATTGACCTAAGTTCATACGTGAAGGTACACCAAGCGGATTTAGAACTATATCAACCGGAGTTCCGTCTTCATGATGTGGCATATCTTCAACGGGAACAACTTTTGCAACGACACCTTTGTTACCGTGACGGCCAGCCATTTTATCACCGACAGAAACTTTTCTTTTCTTGGCTACATAAACTTTTGCAAGTTGAGTAATTCCCGGAGACAGTTCATCGCCGCTTTGTATTTTCAATTTTTCGCGTTTGTAGTCTTCTTCTATTTCTGCTAAGAGTGTGAAATAGTTTGAATATAAATGTTTGATCAATTCGTTTGTGTTTTTTCTTTCGAACCAATCTTTTGTGTAATCTAATTTTGAAATATCCTCTATATCTGTAAATGTTTCATCCTTGATTGAGGTGCCGCTTCTCAATACAACACTGCCGTCCAAATCACGAATACCCGAAGTTGTTTTTCCATGAGTAATTCGAGTTAATTTAGTTACCAGTTTGTTGTAATGATTTTCTTTTCGTTTCTTATAATCGGTTTCAAGATTATCCATCAATTTTTTTTCAACTTTCTTTGAATCGGCATCTTTTCTCTTACGGCTGAATAATCTTGTTTTAATTACAACGCCTTTCAATCCTGGAGGTGCTTTCAAAGATGCATCTTTCACATCGCCGGCTTTATCGCCGAAGATTGCTTTTAATAATTTTTCTTCCGGAGTAGGATCTGTCTCACCTTTTGGGGTGATCTTGCCAATTAGAATATCACCTTCTTTAACTTCGGCGCCTTCGCGAACAATACCATGTTCATCCAAATCTTTTGTAGCTTCTTCACTAACGTTAGGAATATCTCTAGTTAATTCTTCTTCTCCGCGTTTTGTTTCGCGAACTTGAAGTTCAAATTCCTCAATATGAATTGATGTGAAAACATCATCAGCTACAAGACGTTCGCTCAGAACAATAGCATCTTCAAAATTATATCCGCGCCAAGGCATGAATGCAACAGATACGTTTCTTCCAAGTGCAAGTTCGCCTTTATCAATTGCGGGACCATCAGCTAAAACTTCACCTTTCTTTACACGTTGTCCGGTAACAACAATCGGTTTTTGATTAAAACATGTTTCCTGGTTGGTGCCATTAAATTTTGTAAGAACATGTTCAACTCTTCTCTCGTCATCAAAACTTATTAATGTTTCAGGAGCGCTTTCATCAACATCATACTTAACAATAATTCTCTTTGAATCTGAATACTCAACAACACCGTTATCTTCAGCAATAATAATAGAACGTGAATCACGAGCAATTTTTTGTTCCATGCCGGTTCCAACTATTGGAGCTTGAGGAACAAGAAGCGGAACTGCTTGACGTTGCATATTAGATCCCATCAATGCTCTGTTTGCATCATCGTGTTCAAGGAATGGAATTAATGCAGCAGCGGCAGAAACAATTTGAGCAGGAGCTACATCCATATAATGAACTTCTTCCGGAGCAACAACAGGAAAATCACCGCGCTCTCTACATTTAACTCTATCTAAAACATAACGACCTTGTTCATCTAAAGGCGCATTCGCTTGAGCAATAATAAATTCATCTTCTTGATCAGCACTTAAAAAATCAATACTGTTTGAAACCTTTCCATCTTTAACTTTTCTATATGGTGTTTCTAAAAATCCGTAGTGATTAACACGTGCAAAAATTGTAAGTGAAGAAATAAGACCGATGTTCGGACCTTCAGGCGTTTCGATTGGACATAAACGGCCGTAATGAGAATGGTGAACATCACGTACTTCGAAGCCTGCACGCTCACGTGTTAAACCGCCAGGTCCTAACGCAGAAATTCTTCTTTTGTGTGTAAGCTCTGAAAGCGGATTAGTTTGATCCATGAATTGCGAAAGCTGGTTAGTACCGAAGAATGCATTTATAACACTGCTTATAGTTCTTGCATTTACCAAATCTTGCGGCTGCATATTTTCGTTATCACGTATGTTCATTCTTTCTTTTATTGTACGTGCCATTCTTGCTAAACCAACATTATATTGCTGCATTAACTGTTCGCCAACAGTTCTTACTCTTCTGTTACCTAAATGATCTATATCATCAACATTAACATTACCGTTTTTCAGTTTAATGATATTGTTCATGATTGCAATAATATCTTCCACCGTAAGCACTTTAATATTTTCTGGAACGTTGAGATTTAATTTGTCATTCATTCTAAAACGACCAACTTCACCCAGATCATATCTTTTCTCATTAAAAAATAATTTATCTATTAAACCAACAGCAGCATCAACATCAGGAGCTTCGCCCGAACGCAGTTGTCTGTAAATTGCATATAGAGCTTCTTCTTTATTTGTTGATGTATCTTTTTTAAGTGTATTTATTATTAAGTCTTGTTCAAAAGTAGTTTCAATACTTAGTAATTGAACTTTAGATACACCTGAGCCTTTTATACTATCAATAATTTCTTCTGTTAATTCGGCATCTTTGGATGCATAAATTTCTCCGGTGGCTGTATCAATCACATCGTTAGCAACAATTCTTCCAATGTGTTTATCAATACTTAAATGTTTAACTGTTACTTCTTCAATAAGATTGAACAAATTTAAAATTTGTTCATCTGTTTCATAACCGAGAGCTCTTAATAAAGTTGTTGAAGGGAATTTTTTTCTGCGATCTATATAAACATAAAGTATATTATTAATGTCTGTTGCAAATTCGACCCATGAACCTCTGAATGGGATAATTCTTGCGGAGTAAATCGGGGTTCCGTTTGGATGTAAAGTTTGAGAGAAAGCAACACCGGGTGAACGATGTAACTGACTTACAATTACTCTTTCAGCACCGTTAATTATAAATGTACCTCGTCCTGTCATATAAGGAAGATTACCGAGATAAACTTCCTGTTCAACAGAATTTACATACTCACCTGTTTCATCATCTTTAGTTGAAAGACGAAGTTTTGCTTTTAAAGGTGCAGAGTATGTTAATCCTCTCTCTTCACATTCAGCCATTGAAAAGCGGGGCTTCTCAATGTAATACTCAATAAAATCTAATCTGTAAAATTCTTTATTGTCGAAGATTGGATAGTTGGTATTAAATACCGCTTGTAAACCTTTGGTTTCTCTTTGTGACGGTAAAACTTTTAATTGAATAAATTCTTCAAATGAATCTAACTGAATATTCAGAAGATCCGGAACTTTAACCGACTGAGAAAATTGTGCAAAGGTAATTCTTCCAGTGCTTTTGTTAATTTTTTGTTTTTCCAACCCTAACCTCCAATGTGGTTTTTGTCAGTTTTTCTCTCATCTAAAAATGAAAGAAAGTGGCAAGACGGATTTTACCTTCTTACCACTTCAATTTATATCGAATGAAGGGAATTGAATCAGTTTATTTAACTTGAACAGTAGCGCCAGCTGCTTCAAGTTCTTTTTTGATCTTTTCAGCTTCGTCTTTTGAAACTGCTTCCTTCACAGGTTTAGGTGCACCATCAACTAAATCTTTAGCTTCTTTTAAGCCGAGTCCCGTATGTGCACGAACAACCTTGATTACATTAATTTTGGTAGCGCCAGCTGCTTGAAGAATAACATCGAATTCAGTTTTTTCTTCAACGGGAGCTGCTGCTGCACCTGCAGCCGGTCCAGCCATCATCATTGGTGCTGAAGCGGTTACTCCGAATTCTTCTTCTAATGCTTTCTTTAATTCAGAAGCTTCAACAAGTGTAAGCGCTTTAATCTTTTCTACAATTTCAACAATTTTCTCTGACATTTTACTACTCCTATTACTTTAATTAATTATTCAAATTTATAATTGATTATGCAGCTTTCTTTTTCCCAACCTCATCAATAACACTAACGAGATCTCTGATAACTGCATTGATTGAACCGACAATTCCACTCGCTGGGGCTGCAATACTACCAACAATACTTGCCATGATTTCTTCTTTTGTAGGCATCGAAGCAATAGTATCCAATTGATCAGCACCGTAAAATGCTGATTCAATATAGCATCCTTTAAAAGTAAATTTTTTCGATTCATCAAAATATTTTTTAATGATTTTTGCGGGTGCAACAAAATTTTCACCGGCAAAAGCAACACCTGTCATTCCAACAAGTTGTGAATTGAATTTTTCAAATCCGCCAGCTTGTTCCAAAGCTTTTTTGAACAGAGTATTTTTTAAAACTTTGTAATTAATTCCATCTTTTCTAAAATTTGATCGCAGCTTATTAATATCAGCGACATTAACACCACGGTAATCAACAAGAAACATTGCAGAGGAATTTTTCACAAGCTTTTGAATCTGTTCAATTCTTTCGGCTTTTTCTTCTTTTTTCATCGTACTCCCAATCAGTTATAACTGCACACTTAATAATGTAGAAGCATTTATGAGTGCGTAAAATTTTATTTAATCATCGTGCTTTGTAGCAACGGTTGTTTCATCTTTAGTAATTTTTAAACCGGGGCCCATAGTTGAGGAGAGGTATAAACTTTTTACATATATTCCTTTTGCAGATGAAGGTCTCATTTTTATAATTGTTTGAAGAAAAGCTCTTGTATTTTCTGCGAGTTGTTCAACGCTAAAATTCATTTTGCCGAGTGATGTATGAATTATCCCGGCCTTCTCAACTCTGAATTCGATTTTACCTGCTTTAACTTCCTTAACAGCTTTTGCTACATCAGCAGTAACAGTTCCGCTTTTAGGATTAGGCATTAAACCTTTTGGACCAAGAACACGGCCAAGTTTACCAAGCTCACCCATTGAATCCGGTGTAGCTACAATAACATCAACTTCAGCCCAGCCGCCTTTAATTTTCTCGAGATATTCTTCAAACCCGGCATATTCAGCACCGGCTTTTAAAGCTTCTTCAGCTTGAGCACCTTTTGCAATTACAAGAACAGTTACTTTTTTCCCTGTTCCATGTGGTAGTGAAACTGTTCCTCTTACCATTTGGTCTGCATGGCGGGGATCAACACCAAGTCTCATTGCACAATCGAGTGATTCGGTAAATTTAACTTTTGCATTATCTTTTAAAAGTTTAATAGCTTCTTCAACTGTGTAATCTTTTGTTCTATCAATATTTTTATTGACAGCTTTAATTCTTTTAGTAACTTTCATTTTGATTCCAGTAAAAAATTATTTTAAAATTAGTCTTCGACAGTAAAACCCATACTTCGTGCAGTACCAGAAACCATGCTCATTGCATGATCAACATCATGAGCATTAAGATCAGGCATTTTCATCTGAGCAATTTCACGAACTTGAGCTTTTGTTACTTGAGCAACTTTTGTTTTGTTTGGTTCAGCAGAACCTTTTTCAACTTTTGCAGCTTTTTTTAATAAGATTGCAGCCGGAGGTGTTTTTGTAATAAACGTAAAGGACTTGTCGGAGAAAACTGTTATTACAACAGGAATAATTAAACCTTGTTTATCAGAAGTTCTTGCATTAAACTGCTTGCAAAACTCCATGATATTAACACCTTTCTGCCCTAAAGCAGGGCCTACTGGTGGTGAAGGATTAGCTGCACCGGCGGGTATTTGTAATTTAATATAACTATCAATTTTTTTTGCCATTGTTTAACCTATATCAATTTATTTTTCAAATTCAGCTTGAGCAAAATCAATTTCGACCGGAGTTTTTCTTCCAAAGATCGAAACCATGACTTTGATTTTTAATTTTTCTTCATTCACTTCTTGTATAAAACCAGAAAAATTATTGAAAGGACCGTCAACAATTTTTACAAAATCGCCCGTCCTAAAAATAGTTTCAGTTCTTTCTGTTTCATTATCCTGAGATAATCTACCAACGATTCTTTTTACTTCTTCAGGTTGAAGCGGTACAGGATGATTTAATGATCCTAGAAAGCCCATAACAGATGGAGTGTTGATAATAAAATCTTTTGCTTTAATATTGAGATCAACACAAACCAATATATAACCGGGAAAAAAATTTTTCTTTTTAGTTTTTTTCTTGCCGTCTTTTACTTCAAAAACTTTCTCGGTTGGAACAAGTACATCAAAGATTCTTGAACGAAGTTCTTCATTCTCTTTTAATTCAGCATCTATTAATGTTTTAACTTTATTCTCATGACCAGAAAAGGTTCTGACAACATACCATCTAGCTTTTTCGTTTTCCAAGATTAAAAAATTCCTTGTAATATTTTATTTACGGCCATATCAACTATATATGTAAAAGCCGCAAGGACTAAACAAACTATGATCACAACTGAAGTTGATTCTTTCAATTCTTCACGAGTTGGCCAAGTAACTTTTTTCATTTCTTTTACTACATCATTAACAAAGTTGACTATTTTTTCTTTCATGAAATTTTTTCTTTTTTATTGGTTGCACGTCAGGAGGGACTCGAACCCCCAACCTGCGGTTTTGGAGACCGCTGCTCTACCAATTGAGCCACTGACGTATTATTTAGTTTCCTTAAAAACTACATGTTTACGAACTACCGGATCATATTTCTTAAACTCAACTCGATTCGGATGTTCTCTTTTATTTTTTTTTGTTGAGTAACGAAATCCTGTATTAGCAGTGCTTTCTAATACAATTATTTGTCTAACGTTTTTTGATTTTGCCATTTCACCTTTCCTTATTAAAACTATTTCCCGAATTATTATTCGGCATTGAGCTGATGATCGGGATTGAACCGATGACCTCTTCCTTACCAAGGAAGTGCTCTACCAACTGAGCTACATCAGCAGTTAGAGCGGGAGACGGGACTCGAACCCGCGACCAACAGCTTGGAAGGCTGTGACTCTAGCCAACTGAGTTACTCCCGCATAAAACACTACGTAAAGAACTCGTGGGCGGCGAGGGACTCGAACCCCCAAAGGCGTATGCCAACGGATTTACAGTCCGCCCCGGCTCTCCAACTCCGGCGTCCGCCCAGACGTATTTCACCCGTTTCTGTAAAAACCGAGCTTCAAATATAGAATGACTTGGTTAAAAAAGCAATAAACGAAATAATAAATCTCTAATTATGATTGATTAATGACCCCAGAGCTCACGGTCTAAGCTTCTGTACTGTATCGCTTCGGAAATAAATTGAGGTAAGATATCGGTGGCTTTTTCAAGATCGGCAATTGTACGACTAACTTTTATAATTCTATCAAAAGCACGAGCTGATAAACCAAGTCGTGTCATTGCCATTTTTAAAAGCTCTTCACTATTAGAATCCAGTTTGCAAAATTTACGTAATTCTTTTGATGACATATCAGCATTCTTATAAATGTTTTTCAATCCAATAAATCTGTCCTGCTGAATTTCTCTTGCTACTATTACTCTTTTCCTAATGTCAGTTGATTTTTCTCCTACTGAACTAGATGCTAAATCTTTGAATTTTACTGCCGGTACTTCAATGTGAATATCAATACGATCTAAAAGTGGACCAGAAATCCTTGCCATATATTTTTGAATCTGCATCGTATTACATGTACATTCTTTTGACGGATCGGTGAAGAAACCACATGGGCAAGGATTCATTGCTGCAGCAAGCATAAAGTTTGCGGGAAATTCTAATGACATTTTCGAACGACTGATCGTTACTTTGTAATCTTCTAATGGTTGTCGTAAAACCTCTAGCACATTTTTTTTGAATTCCGGAAGTTCATCTAAAAACAAAACTCCATGATGAGCATAAGAAACTTCACCCGGGCGCGGTATTGTTCCGCCGCCAATAAGTGCTGCATCGGAGATGGTATGGTGTGGACTTCTAAATGGCCGTTCTGTAATAAGTGCTTTATCTTTAGCTAATATTCCAGCCACGGAATGAATCTTTGTTGTCTCAAGAGCTTCTTCAAAAGTAAGCGGCGGAAGTATTGAAGGAAATCTTTTTGCCAGCATTGTTTTGCCTGAGCCTGGCGGACCAATCATTAAAATGTTATGACCTCCGGCAGCTGCTATCTCTAAAGCGCGTTTAACATTCTCTTGACCTTTCACATCTGAAAAATCGAGTGCATAAGTGTTGACTTGTCCAAACACATCTTCTTTGTTCGTATAAACCGGTGTAAATTTTTCTTCTTCGTTTAGAAATTGAATTACTTCCATAAGATTATGAAGTCCAAAGACTTCAATGCCATCAACTATAGAGGCTTCTTTTACTGAATCTATCGGTAAAATTATTTTTTTAATTCCTCTTCTTCTTGCTTCAACAGTTATAGGAAGCGCACCTTTTATTTTTCGTAACGAACCATCTAAAGAAAGTTCCCCCAATAAGATCGTTTCGTTTAATAAATCTAGTTTAACAATTTCATTTGAAGAAAGAAGTCCAATTGCAATTGCAAGATCAAAGGCACTTCCTTCTTTTTTGATATCTGCAGGCGCAAGATTAATTGTGTGTTTTCTGTGAGGTAATTCAATGCCTGAGTTTTTTATGGCAGCAGTTACTCTTTCACGACTTTCTTTAACTGCATTATCGGGTAATCCAACGATTGTTATTGAGGGAAGTTGTTTCTCCGAATGAGTTTCAACTTCTACCTGGAAAGCATCTATACCTAATGTTGCCCCGGATAAAACTTTTGAAAACATTAATTGCCCCCAGTTTTATGATTTCAATCTATAAAAAAATCATCCAACAAAAACATTTAATAGGAACTAAAAATTTTATTTAAACTTTCTTAAAAATTCTAACCTGTCTTTAAGTTTTTCAACCGGTACTAATAATTTATCTTTTCCAAAAATTGCATCATTTCTGTTTTTGAAAACTAGCTCGTAATCTTTACTCATTACAATTGCTTCTTCGGGACAAACTTCTTCACAGAAACCGCAGAAGATACAGCGCAGCATATTAATTTCAAATTTTACCGGATATCTTTCTTTGTCTAAATCAGTTTCAGAAGCTTGCACTTCAATTGCAAGTGCGGGACAAACTCGTGAACACAAACCGCATGCAACGCAACGTTCAATTCCATTATTTTCTTGAACGAGAACAGGACGACCTCTGTATGACGCCGGCGGTTCAAATCTTACTTCAGGATATTGCAAAGTAACATTTGGCCGGAACATACTTTTTAGGGTGAGCGCCATTCCTTTTGCAATTTCGGGAATATACAATTTCTCAAAAATGTTCAAATCTTTTTCTCTTTTTTGCCCGGGCATCTTATTCCCTTAAACTTTTTATAAGTTGAAAATCATTATCAGTAGCGCAACCCAAATTAAATTTGCAAGCGCCAGTGGAAACATAACTTTCCAACCAAGATTCATTAACTGATCATATCTAAACCGAGGTATTGACCATCTTACCCAAATAAAGAAAAACAATATTGCACCCATCTTAAATAAAAATGCAGCTACTTGAATTATCGTTGTTATTGTTGTACTCAAACCAAGTTTATCAATATAAGGAACTTGCCAACCGCCAAGATACAACGTAACTATCATGCCGCTTGCAATAATCATATTTGCATATTCTGCTAAAAAGAATCCGGCAAATTTAAATGAACTGTATTCGGTGTGATATCCTCCGACGAGTTCCGGTTCGGCTTCGGGTAGATCGAACGGCAACCTATTTGTTTCTGCAAATGCAGAGACTACAAATGTTATGAATCCTATCGGTTGAATAATTGCATTCCACATCCAACCGTACTGAGACTCAACAATTTTCATTGGACTTAATGATTGCGACATTAATAAAACGCCGGCAATCGAAAATCCCATTGAGACTTCATAAGAAATCATTTGAGCGGAAGAACGAATTCCGCCAAGCAAAGAATATTTACTTCCGGAAGACCAACCGGCAAATGTAATTCCATAAACACCAAGAGACGTTAAAGCGAAAACATAAAGCACGCCGATATTTACATCTGCAACAACCAAATAAATTTTATAACCAAAGACTTCTATTGGCGGACCAATCGGAATAACAGCATAAGTAGTAAACGAAACAAATAGTGCAATGAATGGTGCAAGTGTGTGCAACGGTTTATTAGCAGCATCGGGAACTATATCTTCTTTAAGAAGAAGTTTAAACACATCCGCAAACGGCTGCAGCAATCCCAACCATCCAACTCGATTTGGCCCAACTCTATTTTGAACCCATGCACTAATCTTTCTTTCAAAATAAACCATGTACGCAACTGATAACAACAACAGAATAACGATGATCAAAATTTTGATCAGCGAAATAATTATTATTTCCCAAATGTTCATTAAACCAAACTCCGTTTATGCATTTACTGTTTGTTTGATTTTTAATTGTACACCGTGTTTTCCAACTTCATCGTAATCTAATCCTTTGAAAGCAGAAATCGAATTTGCTATTTCGGCAAAGATTTCTTCTGCCATATTAAATTTCATTTTAAAACCAAGAAGTTGAGAAAGAGCAACAAAAATTTTCCAGCTTGGTTTAGAATCGTATTTATGTCCTTGCATCCAACGGTCGAACTCAGTTCCAAATTTATCCCAGCGACTCATTTCCATTCCATCTAATGCACGATCCATTTCTTCAGTTGCAACAGCAGGACGAATTCTCTGAACTCTTCCTTGAAAGTTTACGAATGTGCCGTTCTTTTCCGCAAATGTTGAAGCAGGAAAAACGATATTTGCTAATGCTGTAGTTTTATTTTCATTTGTTGCATGCACAATTAAGAGATCAAGATTTCCGATTGTTGATTCCCATTCCTCATTAAATGAAGCAGCATCATCTTCTAAAATATATAATGCTTTTATCTTGCCTTCTTTAATTCCTTTTAAAATTGCTAAGATATTAATTCCGCTTGAACCGGGCTGAACTCCAACTAATTCTGCACCAAGTGAATTCGGAGTTTTGTCTTCGCGTATAAGTATTTCATCTTGATCACCTGAAATAATATGACCAGCAAAATCAATATTTGTAACACCGAGTGACTTAGCAAATTTTATAAGTGCATAATTGTCTTCGCAAGTTGCATAAGCTGAACCTATAAATGCGATCTCTCCGCTTTTATAATCTTTCAAACTTTTTGCAGCGACATTTAATGCTTCGCCCCAGGAAACTTTTTGAAGCTGTCCTTCTTTACGAATGTAAGTTCCATCAATACGATTCCCGGCGTTTACATTTTTAAATGTTTCAAGTCTTCCTTTATCGCACATCCAATAGCTGTTAACATCTTCGTTATGACGTGGGGTTAATCTTAAGATCTCGTTATTGCGAATCCAAATTTCTGTATTGCATCCGCGTGAACATCCGACACAAATAGAATCTGTCTTAGACATTTCCCATACGCGAGATTTAAATCTAAAATCTTGATTTGTAAGTGCACCCACGGGACAAATATCAGTTGTGTTTAATGTATATGGATTGTCAAACGATTCACCCGGAAAAGTAGTGATTGTTACTTTATCTCCCCGCTGAACAAATGTAAGTTGATTCTTTTTTGCAATCTCTTCCGAAAATCTAATGCATCTTGAACATGAGATACATCGTTCGCCATCAAATTTAATATGAGGCCCAAGTTGAACACGTTTTTCTTTTCTGTTTTTAATTTCTTCAAATCTGCTTTCGCCCTTTCCGTTGTCGTACACATATTCTTGTAGTTTACATTCACCTGCTTCATCGCAGATTGGGCAATCGAGCGGATGATTGATGAGAATAAATTCCATCACGGCATTACGAGCTTCAATAGTTTTTTGAGATTGTGTATGAACTACCATTCCGTCAGAGGCATACGTTGAACACGAAATTGCAAGCTTCGGCATCTTTTCAATTTCTACCAAACAAATTCGACAATTACCGGAAATTGATAAACTCGGATGCCAGCAAAAATGGGGAATTTCTATTCCGGCGGAACGCGCTGCCTCAATTATAGTTTGTCCTTGTTTAATCTCTATCTGTTTTCCGTCAACAGTTAATGTTGGCATATTACTTTCCTTAAGAGACTTGCTGAAGTAATAAATTTTTCGAAGATAAAATTACTCTTGTTAATGTACCATTTTCAAATATTTCGTTGGATAAATCTCGAATATCTTTTGCTGTTACTGCTTGAATATATTTAACAGTTTCTTCAATTGTTTTAATTTTATTGAAGTAGATCATTGATTGAGCTATTCTAAGCATTCTATTTGTAGTGCTTTCTAAGCTCATCAACATGTTACCGATTAAATATTCTTTGGGGACAGTAAAGGGAATTATCGAGACTCTTAGTAAACGCAGAAATTTGAGTTTTACCATTTGGGATTCTCTTTTTGATAAACCGGTAAACTGCTATTTTAAAGA
>Ga0208566_1000238_pt1 | contig 39720 bp, 39 predicted proteins | sample PL_2010_150m_FD_184159 | JGI IMG/M metagenome (GOLD analysis project Ga0208566, IMG submission 184159) | Freshwater microbial communities from Powell Lake, British Columbia, Canada to study Microbial Dark Matter (Phase II) - PL_2010_150m... | ecosystem: Environmental > Aquatic > Freshwater >...
CGTGCAGTATTCCACAGGCGCTATCGAGGGCACCGGCTGCCCGCCAGAGCCGAAAAGAATGGTCGACTACATGACCGGAATTAGCTGAGCGCTGACCGGAAACTGGCGAGCGCCCCGAGAATGCAGTCGAGGCTGAGCCATCGCTCCAGCCCACGTCGTGCTGGGTTAGGGTTTACCCCGTTAACACGCCCGGGTACCGATCGGCTGATGGCTGTAGTCGACCGGATTAATGCCCGAGGGCAGGGGTACAGTGCGACTCGGTCGTATCCCTGCAGCCCCTAAGTGGGCGATGCGGCGCGAGATGCCGTCGCAGCGGTACACGACGCGGTGGGATGAGCGGCAGCTATCGGCCAAAAGCGGACAGCCCGGTAAGCTGCCCACCTAAGCCATGAGTTGAGATAATCGACCGCAAAACGCAGGTAGCGACACCAGCGCCTTGGCTGTCAGATACCCTTACCCAACATCTTGCCGTTAACGGTCTTGCCGTAAAGGTTCACGCCGTCATTGGCGTGGTACTTATCTCGAGTTTTCTCGACTGAGCCATCAATCAAGCGCGGGTCTTGCGGTCGCTCGTGGCTGTTCATGAAGGCCGCCACGTTCCAGGCGTCTTCATCTGACAGGGTGCCGCCTTTGCCCAGTGGCATGTTTTCCTTGATGAACGCCGCAGCCGTGTTGATTCGATGCATGCCAGCACCCCAGTTGAACGAGTCCGCCCCCCAGAGTGGCGGGAATACATAAAGGTCACCAGACTTCTGCCCTTCCCCGTTTGGCCCATGACAGACGGCGCACTGTGCGTCGTAGACCTGTTCTCCCTTCGCCAGGTCGTAGCCGCCTTCGGGTTGTGGCACTTCCGGATAGGCCCGACCGGGCAGCTCTTGCCCCGTGGGTGCTCCGGTTGCAAGCCAGTAGGAATAGGCTGAAAGCGCGGCGATAACGGGGCCGTCAGCCTCGGGTGCCTTGCCGTTCATACTGAACTGGAAACAGCCCTGAAGGCGCTCGGCATAGCTGTTCACCTTGTCGTTCTTCTTTCGGTACGCCGGGTACATGGTGTAGGCAGCCCAGAGCGGCGCAGAGTTGGCTTTCCGGCCTTGTTCGAGGTGGCAGTTCGCACAGGCCAGGCCGTTGCCCACATAGTCGGGCGCATGCGTCTTGGTATCGACGAATATGGCGCGCCCTTGCTGTACCAACTGCCCGTAGGCGTTGTCAGGCAGTTCGCTTTCCTTGGGCGGTTGGAAGTACTTGCTGCTGGCGGGATCACCGGCCCCGGTCAGGATCTGCGACTGATCTTCCATCGCGATGTCGTCCGCGAGCACCGGGAAGGCCAATGACATCAACAGCAGTGCGCTTGTATGGGGCTTCATTTGGCTGCTCCTTTGTCGGTCAGGCCTGCGAAGTATGTCGAGACCGCCATTACCTCGTCCTCGGTCAAGCTACGCGCGATGTGGCCCATCAAGTCGTTGGGGTCGTTCTTGCGGGTGCCCTGACGCCAGGCGGTCAACTGAGACGACAGGTACTGTGCCGACTGCCCGGCCAGCGGTGGGAAGGCGTCGCCGACGCCCGTTCCGCTGGGGCCGTGGCAGGCAACGCACTCGGGGATGTTGCGTTCCCAGGCGCCGCGCAGCGCAAGGGTTTCGCCAGGCCCGTCGACCAACGCGGTGCGGTCGATTCGCTCGACCTGCGGTTGCGGCTTGTCAGCCAGCATCGTCGAGACGGCCTCGGCTTCCTCACGGCTTAAGGCTGCCGCAATGGGCTGCATGATTGGATTCGCCCGCGCACCGGATGCGAAATCAGCCAGTTGCTTGCGCATGTAATTCGCCGACAAGCCGGCCAGACGGGGGAATCCCGCAGCGGCCATGCCTTCGCCCTCGGCGCCGTGGCAGGTAGCGCACGCCATCGCGGCGGTGTTGGCCCCGCCTTTGCTGTACACCGCAGCGGCATCCGCGGCGTGCGCGGACACCGAAATCGCAAGGAAGAGCCCGGCCAAGGGCCAGAGGGGGACGTTCATGTAGCCTCCAGATCATTCTTGTTATAGGTGCCGGTGCTGACTGACCGTGTCGTGTTGCTAGCGTTTGGACAACGGCCCCATGATGCCATTCAACGCCTCGGGACGAGGCGCGCCCTGATGCTGCTGCAGACGCCCTTGCTCATCTAGGTAATAGATAGCCGGGGTGGCCGAGGCGCCCATTTCGCCCATCAGGGTGAGGTTCGCCTCAAGCTGTTCATTCACCTCGGGCGCGATACGCTTGATGGCCTTGAGCGTGCTGGCCTTGCCCGCGGCCTCGTGCTCATTGAGCGCCGCCTCAGGGTCCTTCGCGGCCAGCAGTGCCGCGGATTTACCGGCGCTGTCCGGGCGCAGCATGCCGACCATCACGTGGCGAAGCTGAACGTCACCCGCTTCGACCCAGGGCCGCGCCTGTTTCCAGAACATATTGCAGAACGGGCAGTTCGGGTCGGAAAACATGTAGATAACCCGTGGCGCCTCAGCCGCGCCGTCAGCAATCCAGGTGCTGCTTTCGAGCCGCTGCCACATCTCGCTGCTCATCGGCTCATACACAAGCTTTTCCAGCGGTGCCTTGGTCAGGTCTTCGCCAGCGGAATCCAGCAAACTGCCGACCACGACATGATCACCGTCCGGTGTCAGATACAGCGCAATGCCCTGTCCGTTGTAACGCGCTGCGTAGCCCTTTAATCCTCCCGGCGCGTCGAAACTGCCGACCACTTTGGCTCCGCGCGCTTCAATGGCCTGAACCGCGGGAGGCAGCGTTTCGGCCAGCGCCCAGGGCGTCGGCAGTAAGGCGAGCGTTGAGATAAAAAACGAAAGTGAACGTACCGGTTTCATGGCTGGGTTTTGACCTCTAGTTGCTCAAGGGCGCGCGCCAGGCTGGCACGGGACAGTTCACCGAGATGGCTGCCAACTTGGCGTCCCTCGGCGTCATAAAAAAGCGTGGTGGGCAGCGACGCAGACCCTACGTGCTGGCCCAGACGACCGCCGGTGTCGAGCAGAACGTTTTCCAGACCGAGCCCTTCGGCTTCGAGGAAGTCGGCGATCAATCGCTCGCCCTCGCCCTGGTTGACGAAAAGAAAGGTCACGTCGGTGTTTTCTTGTTGCGCCTGCGCAAGGACCGGCATTTCACGCCGGCAGGGCGGGCACCAAGTGGCCCACAGGTTGACCACCAGCGGCTTGCCAACGTAATCCTGCAAGGCGACGGGTTTACCCCGGTTGTCCCGCAGGCCCATCTCAGGCAGTCGCGTGCCCTGCTCGAACGCGTGCAACGCAAAGGTCCCGAACCCCCAGCTGAGCACACCCACCAGCACCGCTGCGCCCAGCGGTCGGCGCAGCCCGCTGTCGCGCCAGGCCAGCCAGGAACCCAACAGAACGGCCACCAGCAAGCCCGGCCAGGCAATAAAACCGCCGTCACGTATGTCGATCACGCGCCAGGGCTCATCTCGGAAATGCTCGACGTACACCAGCACGAAGGCCAGCCGCGCGACCAGTAGCGCCACCAGCAGCAGCCTGAAGAGCTGTTGTTCCGGATTCCGCTCGCTGCGCCGCCCAACCCACCAGCCGGTCAGCATCGCTATAAACAGGCTCACCAGCATCAGCACATGTGGGACGGCAAGCGCCAATGGCCCCAGGTTGATCGTCAGCATCAGCCACGCTCCATTGTCTGGTTCCATCTGTTCAGAAACTGATTCGCATCGACCTCGCCGGTGATGCGCTGGGTTCGCCGCTCTTCCCCGTCCGGGCCGATGAAGAGCAGCGTCGGCGGCCCCATGACCTGATAGCGGTTCAGCAGCTCGCGACTGGCGGGATCGGTCTGCGTCACGTCCGGCCGCAGAATCCGCACGCCGGTGAGCGCTGCCTGCACCTGGGCGTCACCGAACACCTCCTTTTCCATGACCTTGCAGGACACGCACCAGTCGGCGTAGTAGTCCACCAGCACCCACTGGCCCGCGGCCCTGGCGGCAGCAAGCTCACGATCAAGGTCGGCCGGCTCGCTGAAGCCGACAAATCCGTGGGCAGGCTCAGCACCTTGCGAGGACGCAACGCCGCCTGTGAATACACCGAGCGGCCGCATGACATCCTGTGCGCCGCCAGCCGCTCCGAGCAGCAGCGCTACGCCCCAGACGCCGGCCAGCGACGCCACCGCGCGGCTGAGCGCCTGATGCCGCACCAGTTCCCGCGACAGGTGCAGCAGCCCGCTGGCACCCACAACCAGCAGCGCGCCCCACAGCCCTACCCAGAGCGGGTCGGACAACAGCGGACGAAGCACGTAGAGGGCGGCGACCAGAAATAGGAAACCGAAGGAAACCTTGACGCGATCCATCCACGGCCCAGGCTTGGGCAGGAAGCGATTGCCCACCGTCACCAGCAGCACCAGTGGCGTACCGATCCCCAGGCCCAGCGCGAACAGCACCAGGCCACCGTTCACGGCGTCGCCGCTTTGGGCGATGTACAGCAGCGCCGCGGCCAGCGGTGCAGTCATGCAGGGGCCCACCAGCAGCCCGGACAACACGCCCAACGCGCTGGCCCCGGCGAGGCTGCCGCCCCGGCGCTTGCGGCCGGCCTGCTCCAGCCGATCACGCAGGCCCGCCGGCAGTTGCAGTTCGAAGAAGCCGAACATAGGTAAGGACAGCAGCACGAACAGGCCAGCGAAACTTGCGATCAGCCACGGCTGCATCAGCCATCCCTGCAGATTCGCACCCAGTAGCGCCGCCACCACTCCGAGGGCGGCGTAAACCAGCGCCATGCTGAATACGTAGGCCCCAGCCAGCGCCATGCCGCGGCGAGGCCCGGCCTGGCTACCCACGACGATGCCGGCCAGGATGGGCAGCATCGGCAGCGAACAGGGTGCAAAGGCAAGCAGCAGGCCGAGTCCGAAGAAGATCAGCAGGCTCCAGCCCAGCGACTGCTGCTGTAGCCCGCTGGCCAGGGCCTGGTCGTCGGCCTGAACCGGCATGGACGGAGGGGTGCTGCTGCCGCCCAGCTCTACCGTGCGGCTTTGCGGCGGATAGCACAGGCCGGCATCGGCGCAGCCTTGCCAGCCGAGTTCAAGCGACGCGAGATCCGCATCGGGGAGCTGCACTTCCAGGCTGTCGCGATAGATTCGCGAATCACCAAAATACTCGTCATGGTACGGCTCGCCAGGCGGCAACTGGGGCTCGTTCCCCGGTGGCAGCCCTGCGAATCGCAGGCGCTCCTTGTAGAGGTAATAGCCGGGCGCAATATCCCAGCGCAGCACGGCGCCGCCAGCGTCAGGCTGCTCGACGTGCAGCGTGAACGCTTCATCCACGGGCAGAAAGTCCTGCTGCTTCTGACCGAAGGTGAACGGCGAAGCGTTCGCCAGCTGCACAGACCATAGGCAGCAGGCCAGAAAGATAAAAAGCGCTCGCATGCACAACACCCGATTACCAGATTCGACGGCGAGCTTGCCGACTCGGGATTAAGAGGCGATTAACGAGGCATGGACACAACCTGTAAGGCCGAGCGACGTTGAGGCGCGAGCAACTCGGCGTACCATCTGCTAACGCGCCGTTAATCCAGGCGGACGATACTGACTGCTGCCTATCAAGCGATTCCCACATGCACGTACTGCTGACAGAAGACAACGCACTGATCGCCAGTGGCATCGTCGCCGGGCTAGAAGCCCAGGGCTTCAGCGTGGCCCATGCCGCTACGGCCGGGCAGGCCGACTCGCTGCTGCGCACAGCCAGCTTCGACCTGATGGTTCTCGATCTGGGTCTGCCTGACGAAGACGGCCTGCGCTTTCTGCAGCGCCTGCGCCGCCGCGGCCTCGAGCTGCCTGTGCTGATCCTGACCGCCCGGGATGCGGTAACCGAGCGGGTCTCCGGGCTTCAGGCGGGCGCTGACGACTACCTCGTCAAACCCTTCGACCTGCGTGAGCTCGCTGCCCGCCTGCATGCCCTACTGCGCCGCGCTGCCGGGCGGGCAACGCAGATGATCGAACACGGCCCGCTAAGCTACGATCCCGCCGCCTGTGCGGCCTTCATGGCAGGCGAACCCGTGGACCTGTCGCGCCGTGAACAGGCGCTGCTCCAGGCGCTACTGCAGAACCCCGGCCGCGTGCTATCGGCCGAGCAGCTCAAGGACGCCGTGTACGGACTGGGCGATGACGTCGAAAGCAACGCCCTGAATGTCCATATCCACCATCTTCGCCGCAAGCTGGGTAACGGCATCGTCGAAACCGTCAGAGGGATCGGTTATCGCCTGGGCCCGGCCGGCCATGCGTCGGCGTCCACCGAGGCACCCGACCCATGAGCTTGCGCCTGCGCCTGACCCTTACCCTCGGCTCGGCCTTCGTGCTGCTCTGGGCGCTGGCCGCGACCTGGATGCTCTTCGATGTTCGCAATCAGTTGATGCAGTCCCTCGATCAGCGCCTTGCTGCGTCGGCGCGGATGGTTGCGGGTCTGTTGGTGCAACTGCCGCAACCGCAACTGGGCGAAGGCGGTATCACCCGGCTGAGTGCGGAACAGCTTGGCATCGAAAACGGCCTGGCCTGCCAGATCAGCTCCTTGCGGGGTGAAATCCTGGCGCGCAGCCATGCGGCGCCAGACAGCACGCTCGACGCTCAGCGCACCGGCTTTCACGACCAGATGATTGGCGATACCGCCTGGCGTAGTTTCACCTTCATCCAGAACGGCATGCGCATCACCACGGCCGATCGCCTTGACGAGCGCACCGCACTCCAGCGCTCGGTGCTCCTGGCCGCGGCACTGCCGGTGTTCGTCGCGTTGCTGGGCAGCCTGATCGTGTTGTGGATCGGAATCGGCAACGGCCTTGCGCCACTCAGACGCATCCGCACGGCCCTGGCGCAGCGCAGCGCCGACTCGGTAGAGCCGTTGCACATCGAGCGACTGCCGCGAGAGCTGACGCCCCTGGTCGAAACCCAGAACCAGCTGTTCGCGCGGATCGCGCACATGCTCGAACGCGAACGTCGGCTCACCGATGACGCCGCCCATGAACTGCGCAGCCCGCTGACCGCCATCAAGACCCACCTGCAGGTCGCGGCCATGACCGAGGGCGATACCGCGAAACGGGCATTGGCCCAGGCCGAGGTCGGCACGGATCGCCTGCACCGGATCCTCGAACAGCTGCTCATGCTGGCGCGGGTCGAAGGTCGCGTGTCCTTCAATGACGGCCTCAGCTGCACGGCCCTCGACGTCGCGCAGCTGGCGATCGCTGACGCCAGTCAGCAGCCCGGGCCGCACATCGAGCTGTGCGGGGCGCAAGATGTCTGCCCTCACCCACTGGCGATGCCGCCCACCCTGGCGGTCGCGGCGTTGCGCAACCTGCTCGACAATGCCCGCCGCCATACCCGGCACGGCACAGCCATCCGCTTGACGCTCTCACAGCTGGATGAACGCCGGGTTCGCTTCAGCGTGCAGGATCACGGCCCGGCCATCCCGCCGGAAATGCTCGAGCGTCTGACGGAGCGCTTCTGGCGCAGCGGCGAAGGTGAAGGCAGTGGTCTGGGCCTGTCCATCGTCAAGGCGATCGCCGAGCGCTGTGCCTGCGATCTGCGTTTCGAGCCGCAGGCGGACGGCCTCATCGTCGAGTTGGTGGTCAGCCTGCAGGCTCCCGCTCCCTGAAGACGGCACCTCGATAACCTGAACGTCCAGCCACGCACACCGTCCGAATAGCTGACTGAGCAATCCGTTAACCATCGTCGGAGGTGGCAATGCTTGTTTTCGAACCTGTTTATACAGACGGCCTGGCGCAGATTTCCTATCTGGTCGGCGACAGCAAGGCCGCGGTAGCCGCGGTCATCGACCCACGCCGCGACATCGATATCTACCTGCAAATGGCCAAGGCGCGAGGCCTGCGAATCGCCTACGCCATCGAAACACATATCCATGCCGACTTCGTGTCCGGCGCCCAGGCGCTGGCGAAGCGCACCGGGGCACAGATCATCGGCGGTCGCGCGGATAACTACGAGTTCGAGCTTCGCCAGGTCAGCGGTGGCGAGACGATAGAGCTCGGGCAGGCCACGCTGCAGGTCATGCACACGCCCGGGCATACGCCTGAACATATCTCCCTGCAGCTGTTCGACGCCCAGCAGGGCGACCAGCCGATCGCGCTGTTTACCGGCGATACCCTGTTCAACCTGGACGTCGGGCGCCCCGACCTGCTGGGCGAAGGCAGCGAACGAAAGCTGGCCGGCGCGCTGTACCACACACTTTTCGATCACTACCTGCCCCTTGGCGACAGGATTGAAATCTACCCCTGCCACGGCGCCGGCTCGGCCTGCGGCAAGTCTATCGGCGACCGTCGCCACTCCACGCTCGGCAGCGAGCGTCTCTTCAACCCCGCATTGCGCGAGCAGCGGAGCGAGGACGCGTTCATCGATTGGCTACTGGCGGACATGCCGGAACCACCCCGTCACTACGCGCGCCTGAAAAAACTGAACTTGCGCCCAGCGGTGCAGATAGAAGGCCCTGCCCTGCCGCCGCCCCTCGCCCCGTCCGACTTCGAGGCACTGGCCGCGCACGACATGCAGGTTGTGGACGTCCGCTCGATCCTCGCGTTTGGCGGCGGGCACGTGCCCGGGGCGGTCAACATCGCCCTGCGCAACGAGTTCGTGAACTGGGCGGGCCGGATGCTCGACGACGCTCGCCCGATCCTGCTGGTGGGCGAATCGGCCGACGATGTCCACCAGGCTGTCACCCAGCTCTACCGGATAGGCCTGGACGATATTCGCGGCTATCTGCGCAACGGCATGACGGACTGGCAGAACGCGGCGCTACCGCTGAACAGGCTTCAGGAATGGACGGTTCATGAACTGAATGCACGTCGTGAAGCGCCCGATGTACAGGTGCTGGATGTACGCAGCCCCCAAGAGGTTGCGGCGGGTCGGGTGCCTGGCGCCAGGCACATCTTCGTCGCGCACCTCGCCGACCGGCTCAACGAGCTGGATCCGGACAAGACCACCGTCACCTACTGCGGATCCGGCTATCGCGCCTCCATCGCTGCCAGCATCCTCAAGAAAGCCGGCTTTCGTGATGTGGCCAATGTCCCCGGTTCCTGGATGGCCTGGAAGGCGGCAAACCTGCCGGTCCAGGAAGGCTAAGGTCTTATCCGGTCGCGCGGCGCAGGTGTCTGGCTTGCCACCTGCGGGTGCGCGATCAGAAGGCGACTTGAAGCAGCAAGGCCGACGCGGCAACAGCCGCGACCAATCCGAAGCCCCGCTGCAGCAGGCGCCCGTCCAGGCGAGAGGAAACCGTGCGGCCGGCGAACATCCCGAGCACGGCACCGGCCGAGAATGGCAGCGCCACTGCCCACTGGATGCCACCCGTCAGCGCGGCGGACAACACGCCGCTGACCGACACCAGGCCGATGACCGCCAACGACGTGGCGGCAATCGAACGCATCGGCAGATCACTGAAGCGACTGAGCGCCGGCACCAGCACGAACCCGCCGCCGACCCCCAGCAAGCCGGAGAGGAAACCGGCCAAGGTGCCGGAGGCGGCGACGGTCGCTGCACAGCGTGAGGTCCAGTGAAAGCGGCCCGTCTGCGGGTTCAGCCGACAGGGCACGGCTCTCGGGGTCGTGTCATCGCTCGGCGGGCGCCTGAATGCCCTGAAGGCGACCCAGAACATCACCAGCGCAAACACCACGGCAAGCACATCGTGCGCTACCCGCGCGGCCACCCAGAGGCCGACGGGCGCGAGCAACACGCCACAGCAGGCCATCAGGGCCGCCGCCTTGTACCGGACAATGCCGTCCCTCAGACCAATCACTGCCCCGACCCAGGCCGCGAATCCGACCGCCATCAACCCGATTGGCGCGGCCTGATGCAGCTCGAGCCCGACCACGAAGATCAGCAACGGCACGGTGAGGATGCCGCCGCCGGCACCGGTCAGCGCCAGGACGAGGCCGACCAATAGCCCAAGCCCGATCTCAACCATCGTTGCGCTCCGGAAGCCTTGGATCACCTTTCGATTTAGAGCGACTGCAACCTATCACTGCGGCTTCCCTGAGAAGCGTGTCTGCAACTCGTAGAGCGCCATACCCGCCAACATGGCGAGGACAAAGATCAAGGGTTCGCTCCGACCACTCAAAAGCGTCGCGACCGCCGGACCCGGACAATAGCCAGCCAGCCCCCATCCCGCTCCGAATGCCAGGCTGCCCAGTACAAGAGGGCGATCGATCCGGGTGGCGGTGGGCATTCGCATGATATCTCCCAGCACCGCCCGGGACCGTTTGGAGGCGAAATAGAACCCGACACTGGCGACCGCAATCGCACCGCCCATAACGAACGCGAGCGAGGGGTCCCACGGCCCGGCCAGATCGAGAAAGGCGATCACTTTGGACGGATCGGCCATCCCTGACAGGATCAGGCCAAGGCCGAAAACCAGCCCCGCTACAAAGGCGCTCAGCAATTTCATGGCAACTCCTCAGCCCAGCAGGTGGCGGATGACGAACACGGTTAGAAAGCCGCTGGCCATGAACGCGGCCGTCGCGACCAGCGAGCGCGGCGACCGTCGCGACAACCCGCAGACGCCATGCCCGCTCGTACAACCGGAGCCATACCGCGTGCCGATCCCGACCAACACACCAGCCGCGATCAGCGTCAAGGTGCTCGCCTCTACTTCGATGTCTGGTTGCTCGAACGCGGCCTGAAACAGCACCGGCGCGATCACCAGCCCGGCAATGAATGCAACACGCCAGAGCACATCGCCTTTGCCTGGCCGCAGCAAGCCGCCGATCACGCCGCTGATGCCCGCGATTCTCCCGCTCAACAGGATAAATAAGGTCGCAGCAAGACCGATCAGCGCGCCCCCTGCGAGCGAGGACCACGGTGTGAAATGTGCCCAGTCAATCGTCATGCCGAGGGTTCCTCGCGTTCGGGATGCTGACAGTAAAGCCGGTAAAGCACCTGCATAACCTCCATCGCTTGAGGGCTGGCGATGCTGTAATGCACTTGCTTGCCCTCGCGTCGGGTGCTGACCAAGCCGTTATGGCGCAGCACCGTGAGCTGCTGCGACAGGGTCGGCTGCACAATGCCCGTCGCACTGGCGAGGTCACCCACGCAGTGCTCGCCCTGGGTCAGCTGGCAGAGCAACAACAGGCGGTCGGGGTTGCCGAGCACTTTCAGCAAGCCGCAGGCGTCCGCGGCACTGCGACGAAGCGTTTCGATATCGATTTCTGCCATGTGGGCCATTTTGTTCAGGTGGGTCAGGTGGATTTGACAATACGATTTATCAATATATATTTCAATAGATCGTATCAACACGGCAGCGGACGCCCGGTCGGAACTCGACCTCCCGCACACGCCCTACAATTATGCGGCATCGCTGTGACTTTCACCTCGCCGCGCCCACCCCGTCGGCGCGAACCTGGAGATCAACATGTCATCGATACAGCAAAACAGTACCAATCATGACCAGGCGGACAGGGTTCGCCGCTCAACGTCCCAACCTGTGAACCAGGAAATCGATCGGCAAACGGACGAGAACATTCGTCGATTCAGCGGGATGGGGCGAAGCGCAATCCTTCAGCGTATCGACGCCCTGGATCGCGAGTGGGACGTGGAACGCGTGCTCGAGGTCAATGCCTCCTCGCTCGCGCTGTCTGGCTTGCTACTTGGCCTGACAGCGAACCGAAAGTGGTTTCTGCTGCCTGGCGTCGTGCTGCCGTTTCTTCTGCAACACGGCTTGCAGGGCTGGTGCCCGCCGCTGGCGATCTTGCGCCGGCTGGGTATCCGCACGCGGGGCGAGATCGATCAGGAAAAGTATGCACTGCTCAGTGCGCTGGAACAGGCACCGCTGAACACTCACCACTCGCCGAGACCATCATGATATTTCGCCAGCTGTTCGAGCCCGTGTCGTCCACCTATACCTACGTACTCGGATGCGAGGACACCGGCCAGGCCGTGCTCATCGACCCGGTCATTTCCGCAACGGACCGCGACCTGGCCGAGCTGGCCAGGCTGGACCTGCAGCTGGCGTTCACCTTGGACACCCATATACATGCCGACCACATCACCGCCGCGCTGGAGCTGAAGAAGCAGACCGGCTGCCGTATCGCGGGGCCGGCTATCGATAAGTTGCCCTGCACGGATGTGGGCATTGAAGAAGGTGTTCCTTTCATCGTCGGCAGCCTGCAGTTCACACCCTTGCATACCCCCGGACACACCGACGGGCATTTTGCCTATCTCCTCGGTGATCGCCTGTTCAGCGGTGATGCGTTGCTCATCGACGGCTGCGGTAGGACTGACTTTCAGAACGGCAGCGCCGACGACCTGTTTCACAGCGTTAGAAACAAGCTGTTCACGCTGCCAGACGACACCCTGGTCTATCCCGGCCATGACTACAGCGGTCGACGAGTCTCGACCATCGCCCAGGAAAAGCAGCGCAACCCCCGACTCGGTGAAGCGATAACGTTGGAGCGCTTCCGCGACATCATGGCGGAACTGAACTTGCCCTATCCCGCGTTCATCGATCATGCCGTGCCGGGGAATCGCCAGTGCGGTGTCTGCCCACCCGACCTGACGGATAATTTCCGCCGCTATTGCGAACAGGTTGAGCACAGTCCTCAGGGTTGAGCACGTCATGCCAGCCCCCGTGAGGCCCGGGGAATCGATCACCGTTCGCAGCCTCCAGGCGACGTTACCAAGAATCCATTTCGCTACGTGAGGAATTGAATATGAAGAGCCCAGATCGACCCCGTTTCGGCGTGAGCGCAGACCGGCAATCGGGAAGCCGCCGCGTTCGCTATGTCGAAACCAACCGCCCAGATAGCCAGAACTGCACGATTTGCCAGCTGGATGAAGAAAACCCATCGCCAGTCGAGGCGTCTTCCAGCGCGCACGATACCGGTGAGCAGAAGCCCGGCGCCAAGTCGGAGCGGTAGGGCCTCCGACGCCCCTAGTGAACGCGGCTTAGCACAAATCCCTTGCGACGAGAGCTTTGGTCTCGCCAGCCCCCGCGCACGTACCACTTCGCCAATACGAAAAACGAACTAGGAACGAGCTAGGGATGTATCTCGGCAAACGAGCCAACGTCCGCTTTTGGCCAGTTGCAGCCGGTCAGACGTCTAGCTCGGTCTGTTACATCAGCGTAGGTTCTGAACCCTTTCGAGATGAAACGCATGGTAAAGATAGCCGGTGCAGGCAGCAGATCTACGATCTGCCTTCCACCGCGCGGAAGGTCAGCTTGCGAAGTATTTATTCCTTTACCTCACCACCCGAGGTGCGTAGTAATCGCTTAGTGCGGCCTCGTACCGCCCTAAGCAAATTTCGCAAATTTATTTAGGTAAATTACTCAGAACCCAGACGTTGAGAGCTTGCCGCAGTTCTTCATTCATATTTGAGTATGCCTGCTGCAGCATAGCTATTAGTCTTTCTTTATCAGACATTTTGGGTAGCCAATCATCAATGCATAGATGATCCACATTACGCCCAATGCGGATTGCAGCGATAACTAGGTCCGCTACAGCTCGTGTGTGGTTTGCAGAGTATGCCGCATCGCCTACGAATTCTATATCCAAGCTCTTTAACAGCTTAGAGCATTCGAACACACCGACATCACCTAGAAAGGCTGTCGTATCTATTTCGCAACCCAAGCCACATATGAAGCCAGTTGAACGTCTAGACCTCTGTACAAAGAAAGTTTGTAGGAAGTGCCAGTCCCCAGTTCCTGCGGCAGACGGAAGGTTTAGAGCGGCAATCCCACTGAGATACCTGTTCCGCGTGGTTTGAGGGATAACAATGCTAGACATAAGATCGAATCCATCACTAGCGTCATGTTCTGATCAATGAAGCCTTGCGCAGCATAAGACTATGATTGGTATACGCCTCACTGCATCCGGCGAGAGTGAGTACACGACGATTTCATAAGCCCCGCATATTGCTCTTATCATTCACTGAGCTAATAGGAGCAGAGTCATCTAGAAAGATTATTTTGCCAATAAATTCATGCATTTTCTCAAAGCTCCCAAAGAGAAGATGTAACACCCTCAAACTAACAGAAAGCTCATCTTCTAATGAATTGAATTTGGTACCAATTAAGCTTCGCTGGATATCCGAAATAGCTCGTTTTTTTAATTCTAGTAGATAATTCTTGTCATATCCAAGCTGTGATGTGGTGTAGTCCGCGAGCCCTTCGAAACCGATGCCTAGCCATCTTTTCTCGCTTTGATAAATACCCGCTATAAAACTTGAGTAACGGTGCTCATTAATATCAAAATTTTCAAATTCTTCCCAATCATTAAAACTCAGACCACACTTGCAGTTATGCCAAAAACCGTCATCGGTTTCATTAAAAATTGAAAAACTTTTCGCACATGCTTGGCATTTATCTACCAAACGTACATTACAGTGTGAGCAAACAGTTACACGATGAAACTGATGCACTTTTCTCCAATAGCTAAATCCGTTTTGTTCCATGTCGTGCTTAGAGCATCTAAGGCAGATTTTAATGCTATGGTGAGCTATGTAGGAGTTTCTAACGGATCTGGTGGCTGAACTGTAATTGGACAAATATTCTACGTTTTTACCTGTAGTTAAATAAGCATGGACATCGTACCCAGTGCAAGAGCTTAGCAACAATTCTAAGCTATTAGCTGTGGTTCCAGTATTTAGTTCGGATAGTTTGGCAATGCTTTGCTTATTTATATGCCACTGGTTTATGCCGAACTTGGCATCGTGAAAATGTCTACTAACCGAACCGCTGACAATTCTGTCTCTAGCTAGAAGCGAATTTATCGTCTCGCCTGCCTGAGGTCTTACGACCAAACTGGATAACATCTATCACATCCGAAATAGCGATGGCCGAACGAGCTAGCCTTCGTGACCAGACCTTGAAACAGGTTTTATCCCCCAGAGACAGTTTTTATCCCTGAGGAACACTTGGTGGTTTACAAATAATTCTGACAATTTCAGCCCCTTGGATCAGGGGCTGGGCCCGCTTTGAAGTTAGCATTGAGATAATAATATTTCGACAATTCGCATGGTGAGAACGATTAGATGCAGGATTTTTGCCAAAATATTCTGACAAATCTCAACACCCAAAGAGCGTAAACGGTTGGCTACCAGAATTTCCCGCCAGAGTAAGCTCACTACGGTAAGCAGTTTCGCGGGATTCGGATGCACCCGCTCTGAGGCCAGCGAGTGTTTACGATCAGCTCGCAAATCGTCTGCTGGGTCTGTTCTTCGGAATCGCGCCGGATGATAAACCTTCCACCGTTGCAGATTTTGTCATCGTAGGGCCACGCTTCGAAGGCTGCTTCCTCGCATCACTTGAATATTCTAGCGTCTGTTACTCCACAGGCCTTCGCTGTACACATACCGACCCATGTCATGGCGATTTGCTGGTCACTTAGGAGCTCGGGCTTCGACCTGCGGACCTCCTTCATTCCTCCCGCAGCCTCGGGGTACGCAAACATCCCACCGAATTTCGTCACGCCATGCTTGAAGTTGAAAGTATTGATATCATATGGACCAAAATGTCTAAACACTGACCTTAGAGGTAATGATAAATGTCCCGACTGGCAGAGTACCGTAAACTGGAAGAGCAATTGAAGTCGCAAATGGCCGAACTTGAGGCCATGAGAAACGACAAGAGCCTTAAAAAGGATATGGAATTTGAAGATAAGCTTCGCTCGCTGATGGGTGAATACAGCATTACTCTACCTAGTTTGATCAATATTCTTGACCCGCAGTTTGGGACTCGTCGCGCTCCGGTTCAGCAAGGCCCGACACCACGCCGTGCTCGTCAGGTCAAGACATACAAGAACCCTCACAGCGGTGAAATAGTTGCGACCAAAGGTGGCAATCACAAGGTCCTGAAAGGCTGGAAAGCAGAATATGGAACGGATGAGGTCGAAAGCTGGATCCAGTGATAGCTTAGATCCCTCTGGTTTCAATAAGAGGTCTAATTAAGGCCTCTTAAGTTACGCATGAATATGCATTGGCCGATCCGCCGAGCAGCACAAAGCAGTACGCCACGGATTAGCAGAGGTGGCCCGCTAGTTATATTGGCCATATCGCAAATCGCTAAATAGCGTGATTTTTAAAAGCCTGGCGCCTCGATCAGATAGCCCATTCCGCGAGCAGTTTGTATCAGCTTCGGCTCGAACTCATCATCAATCTTTGCCCTTAACCGGCGTACCGCCACCTCGATTACATTGGTATCGCTATCGAAGTTCATGTCCCATACTTGGGAGGCGATAAGTGACTTTGAGAGCACTTCCCCGCGACGCCTAAGCAATAGCTCAAGAAGTGCGAATTCCTTTGCAGTTAGGTCTATGCGTTTCCCCGATCGCGTAACCCGTCGTCTCAGCAAGTCCATCTCAAGGTCGAGGAGCTTGAGTATCGTTTGGTTGGGAGCATGGCTGCCGCGGCGAAGCAGCGTGCGTATCCTGGCAAGCAGTTCGGAGAAAGCAAACGGCTTGATGAGATAATCATCAGCGCCCAACTCCAATCCCTTTACTCGATCCTGAACCCCGTCTCGGGCGGTAAGGAATAGCACTGGAACGTCATTACCGGCAGCGCGGACATTCTTTAAAACCTGCCACCCATCCAAGCCAGGCATCATCACATCTAAGATGAGCAGGTCGTATTCCCCGTGAAGCGCGTGCTGAGCAGCATCAGTCCCGTTCTCTACTCGATCGACAGTGAAGCCGGCCTCCGTGAGCCCCTGCTGTAGGTAGGTGCCTGTTTTCGGCTCGTCTTCAGCAACAAGAAGCTTCATAAGGTACTCCTGCAAGCATTTAGAACAGTGTGGCGGTTGTCGGTCCTTGCATCCAGTACCTTACAGAAACGTAATGCTCGCATCATCTGTCTGACAGCTTCTAGCGTTAACGTCTACACCAGCAGTTGCCTCCACACTCTGCTTTTTGGCCATTTCCATGCTCCTTTGGCCTATTGGCGCCTTGATGGCGCCTTTTTTTTTTGCATGCTGGAACAGAACCTATTTACAGCAGGTAAAGATGCCATACACGCAACCTGCGCTTTCGCTTGTACTCACTTCTTCTGCGTTACTGACGAAACCGTAATGTTTCGATCAGGTTTCTGACAGGGACACTCGGTTAGCTTACACACAAGCCCAAGCCTCTGTTAATGGAGCTGCGCTGGGTCTCCCGTATCTTCGTAAACAAAGGTAAAAAGTCATGAAACTTTTCAAATCCCTTTCTGTACTGCTCGCCATCGCAGCAAGCTCTTCCTATGCAATGGCAGAAGGTGGTGGTGATCGTACCTTTGCTCGTATGGAGCAGGCTCGCCAAGTAGCGATCGCTAGTTATCAGGCTGACCAGAACGACCAAGCCCAGGAGCTAGCCGCGAAGGAAACTTCAGCGAAGCACGCTCATGCTAATTGCTGAAGCGAAACCGTACGCAGATTTGACTGCGCAGCTCTTAACTGTGGCAGCTTCTGCGATGTTATAGCTGCCACGGTGCTGGTATAGGCAGAAATGTTTGTAGAACCGGCGAAGCCGTTATAGCTACTTCGAACCATGGCTCGTCAAAAACCTAACCTAATATCTTCGCACCGAGCAGACCAAGTTTATACTGGCTAGTAGGTTACAACCCTCTTGAGCGGCTAAGATTTGATAATTATCCAATCTCATGAGGCCTTCTAGACTGCCCGCAAAGCCTGGAAAGATCCGCTGAAAAGCAGTGAATGAGCAACAAACTGCTAATGAACTGCTAGATTATGGCCGGACCTTTTTAGCGGCTCTTATCCAGCCCGCGGTTTAAGTAAAGCCAGCTAAAGTGACCGGAACTCTGATCGCAGACGTTTTCGGGGCGCTTTAAACTTACAAAAATGTAATCACGCGTTTTTCTTCGGCATGCCATATTTACGAATAATGGCGAGTCGCTTGATAAGACAGACCGTGCGCGAGCTTCTAAGATCGATTAACGCTGGCAACACCAACCCTAAAGGCTGGTTTCGGCTTGGCTCCTTAGCTTGATTGGAACGTACACATGCAACGTAAAACCTCTAGGCGAACCTTTGTTAAAGGCTTGACTGCCGCAGGCCTCCTTGGCGGTCTTGGCTTGTGGCGAGCTCCGGTCTGGGCAGTGAGTAGCCCAGGCCAGCCCAGCGTACTAACCGGCACGGAGTTCGATCTGCTGATTGGGGAGACGCCGGTCAATATCACCGGCGCGGCCCGGACAGCGATGACTATCAATGGGACCATCCCAGGGCCGCTTCTACGTTGGCGTGAAGGGGATACCGTCACGCTGCGCGTCAGGAATAAGTTGAGCGAAGATACATCGATTCACTGGCACGGCATGATCCTGCCGGCCAACATGGATGGCGTGCCTGGATTGAGCTTCCACGGCATCGCTCCCGATGGCATGTATGTCTACAAGTTTCAGGTTAAACAGAACGGTACCTATTGGTACCACAGTCATTCAGGCCTACAAGAGCAGCTTGGTGTCTATGGTCCCTTGGTCATCGATGCGAAGGATCCCGAACCGTTCAGCTATGACCGCGACTATGTGGTGATGTTGACTGATTGGTCCGATGAGGATCCCGCTCGAATCCTTTCTAAGCTCAAGAAGCAGTCCGATTATTACAACTTCCACAAGCGCACTGTCGGAGACTTCATTAACGACGTGAGCGAAGACGGCTGGGCCGCTACGATTGCGAATCGGAAAATGTGGGCTCAGATGAAAATGAGTCCCACCGACCTCGCCGACGTAAGCGGCTACACCTATACCTATCTAATGAACGGCCAAGCACCCGACGGGAACTGGACCGGCATCTTTAAGCCCGGCGAGAAGCTTCGTCTGCGGTTCATCAACGGCTCGGCCATGAGCTATTTCGATGTCCGCATTCCAGGGCTGAAGATGACTGTAGTCGCAGCCGATGGCCAATACGTCAACCCAGTTAGCGTCGACGAATTCCGCATTGCCGTGGCAGAAACCTACGATGTGATTGTCGAGCCTGCGACCGAGGAGGCTTACACGATCTTCGCCCAATCGATGGATCGCACAGGATACGCCCGTGGCACGCTAGCGGTTGCCGAAGGGCTGAGCGCTCCTGTTCCAGAAACCGATCCTCGACCACTAATCACCATGGACGACATGGGGATGGATCACGGCAGCATGGGCGGTATGGCGGGCATGGACCATGGCGGCGACATGGGCGCGATGGACCATAGCAACATGTCCGGCATGAACCACGGTGACATGCAAGGGATGGGCGACATGGGCGCAATGGCCGGCATGGATCACAGCAAAATGGGTGGGATGTCCGGGATGGACCACTCTGGAATGGCTGGGATGAGCGCAGGTATGCAATCGCACCCGCCCTCAGAGTCCAATAACCCACTGGTGGACATGCAGACCATGAGCCCAACTCATAGGCTGAACGATCCCGGTATTGGCTTACGAGACAACGGCCGCCGAGTCCTGACCTATAGCGACTTGAGAAGCACTTTCCCCGATCCGGACGGCCGTGAGCCCAGTCGGACGATCGAACTCCATCTCACCGGCCACATGGAGAAGTTCTCTTGGTCATTTGACGGTATAGAGTTCTCTGATTCGGAGCCCCTGCGGCTCAAATATGGCGAGCGGGTACGCATCACTTTGGTCAACGACACCATGATGACCCATCCGATTCATCTGCATGGTATGTGGAGCGATCTTGAGGATGAGAATGGAAAGTTCATGGTTCGCAAGCACACGATCGACATGCCTCCAGGTTCGAAGCGCAGCTACCGCGTGACAGCCGATGCACTCGGGCGTTGGGCTTATCACTGTCACCTACTGCTTCACATGGAAATGGGCATGTTTCGTGAAGTCCGAGTGGACGAGTAAGAGGAACTTTATATGGGAAATTTTATGAAGCGTAAAACTCTTATCGGCAGCGCGTTAATGTTCAGTCTGCTGGGCGTAATGAATATATCAGCTGCGTTTGCAGAGCAAACGCATGATCAGCACAAGCAACCATCGGCTTCGTCGCAAAATTCAGGCAACAAGCCGGCATCTCAGACACAAGGCTCCTCTAACTCAGAAATGGACCACGGCGACATGGGTCATGGCTCGATGGACCATGGTGAAATGGACCATGGCAAGATGGATCATGACCCGAAGGCTACTGGTACTGAGGTGGATTCGCACCATGACCACTAGATCTTCTCGCTTTGCTCTTATTGCGCTCGGAGTTTCGTTGAGCGCAGCGGCTGGACGGATAGCCAACGCCGCCGAGATGATGGATCACTCGATGCATCAAACCCCTCCTATTCCGGCAGCTCAAGCCCCTGCATCTTCTGCCAAGCCCGCGGCAATGAATCATGGCTCCGGTGGGCAAATGGACCATTCTGCAATGGGTCATGGTGCGATGGACCATAGCAAGATGAACCATGGCCAAATGAAGCATGACGATACGCTCGAAATGCCCGGCGTGGTTCATCCCTCGTTCATTCCAGTATTGACCGATGCGGATAGAGAAGCGGCTTTCCCTGGTCTTCAAGGTCATACGGTCCATGACAAGTATCTGGCCTGGTTCCTTCTGCTAGATCAACTTGAGTACCAGGACGCAAATGAAGGTAGCACCCTCAGTTGGGAAGCTACTGCCTGGGTTGGTGGCGATATCAATCGGTTCTGGTTTCGCTCGGAAGGTGAGCGAACGAATGGCGTTACTGAAGACGCGGAAATTCAGGCGCTTTACGGGCGTGCAATCAGTCCCTGGTGGGATGTAGTAGCAGGTGTTCGCCAGGACTTTAAGCCCGAGTCGCCGCAGACGTGGGCGGCTTTAGGCGTCCAGGGGATGGCGCTGTATGGGTTTGAGGCGGAAGCCACCGCCTTCGTCGGTGAAGGTGGGCAGACAGCAGCACGTTTTGAAGGCGAGTACGACATTCTCCTAACTAACCGGCTCATCCTCCAACCGACTGCCGAGCTCAATTTCTATGGCAAGGACGATCCTGCACACGGAGTGGGCGCTGGTCTCGCAAATACAGAGGTGGGGCTCCGCCTCCGATACGAAATCGTTCGTGAGTTCGCACCGTACATCGGCGTCACGTGGAGCCGGGCATACGGTAATACCGCTGATATGGCGAGAGATGACGGCGAAGACCTAGATGAGGCGCGGTTCGTTGCTGGCATCAGGCTTTGGTTTTAAGGTCCCTCGATGAAAAGAATAATTATTAGCTTCGCTGCCTTCTGTGCTCTAGGCCTGTTGGTAGTGGCCGGAGTTGTTTTCTCAGGACTGATTAGCGTTGCCGCGGATGATCCTCATACGGGAGTCGTGCACGCATTCCTGGAAACTGCTCGCAATCGCTCGATTGAGGCTCGCTCCGAAGACATAGCCGTGCCATCTCTCGACGATGAAGACCAAATCCGCGCCGGGGCGGGGAACTACGACTCGATGTGTGTGGGTTGTCATTTGGCGCCAGGCATGGCTGAGACCGAGCTAAGCAATGGCCTTTATCCCGCTCCTCCCAGCCTGGCTGAGGCGGGGCTATACGATGACCCAGCAAAAACATTTTGGGTCATCAAGCATGGCATTAAGGCCACTGGGATGCCCGCGTGGGGTAAAAGCATGGCTGACCCGTACATCTGGGGAATGGTGGCTTTTCTGCAGAAGCTTCCTGAGTTAGATGAAGGAGCGTATCGAGCACTCGTTGCGTCTAGCGGTGGTCACCAGCATGGTGGTGGGGAGACCCCAGCTGGGCATAGTGAGCAACACGGCGAGATGGCCTCGGGCGACCACCATCAGGGCGACAGTGGCGGCTCGGATCACCATGGCTCCAGCAGCACAGGTGGAGCATCCGGCCAATCAGGCTCCGGTCATCATGGTAATAACGAAAGCGATGACCATCATGCGTCCGAGGAGCCCCAGGCGGTTGAGCACAGCAATGGCAGTGACAGTGCCGATGCGGAAGGCAAATCCCCTTCAAAAAACCATGTGCACGCAGACGGGAAGCAACACGAGCACTAACATCCGGTATATGTGTGCCTATGCGGTTCTGATCGAGGCTCTAAGAAAGGCGGTTCAGCAAGCAGAGGATCGGCCCTAGGCCATCCTAGTCGACGCAACGGTACCGGAGGGCTTTGCAATTGCTTCCTTCCTAAAAGTTAGGCCGCAAGGCCAGTAACTTACCTAGTTAAGCGGCTTGCGCTCCGGCCGTTCCCCAACGAATACTCCCAGTCGTGGCGACAGGGAGCTCCCTCATTTTCAACTCAATCATCTCGAACAGACTAGCGAAGCCGTACAGGCAATCTGACGGCCACATCGCCACCAACTGCGCCCGCAGATCCCCGGTGCGGTTGGACTTACCTTACAACATTGTAATGAGGTTTTTCGAAACGGGCTCGGTAGGAGCGTGTCGTAATTCAGTGTCTGCTAACAGGCTGATGAGCCATATCGGCCAGTAAGCAAACGACGAAATACAACTATCGAACCCTGGAGAACGTAAATGACAAACTCAATGTTCGCATCCTGTATCCAAGCTTGTTCGAACTGTGCCCTAGTGTGCGAAATGTGCGCCTCTGCTTGCCTACGCGAGGATGATGTAAAAATGATGGCTCGCTGCATCGAGCTTGACCGCGACTGCGCGGACATTTGCAGGTTGGCTGCCACACTGATGAGCCGCGAAAGTGAATATGCTAAGGAGTTCTGCGCCCTTTGCGCCAAGATCTGCCGTGCATGCGGAGAGGAATGCGCGAAGCATGAAATGGATCATTGCCAAGAGTGTGCGAAGGCGTGCATGAACTGCGCTGAGGAATGTGAGCGAATGGCAGGATAACATCCGTAACTCACTGCTCTGGCACTACTAAATTGGGAGTGTCAGAGCCCCTCGAAGAATAAGAAAAGCCATGGTGCGCTTAATGTTCGCGCCTCCATGACATATCGAAAAAGTGCGTACGATACCCGCAACTGCCAAGAGCGAATCAATCCCTGTCCAGCAGCATTTCATTCCAAAGCGAAATACGAATAGTTACGCGCTAGCAACTCTTACTTAGCCACCGATGATCGCCACCGTAACGGTCTATTCTCTTGCCACTGTCTCCCGATTGAGCGCTGAAAACTAATTGAGTGAATTAGCATGAAAGCTCCTGGCAAAAAGGCGGTCCAACAACAACCAAGCGGGCCATGCGACCTTATTTTGCTGGGAGAAAACGAAAATGGTTTTGCGAATATTCCCATCGCAGCGATTGGCTTTGCTGCTAGTACTGCTCGCCGTTCTGCAACTCAGTGGCTGCGCCGTTTCCCCGCGCCTGAAACCAAGCGACCAGCCAAGCGTTGCTCGCAAAACCTTTGTCATCACTGGTGCCTCCAGTGGCTTCGGCCGCGGCGTGGCGCTCAAGCTTGCCGCTCTGCAAGGCGACGTGGTGCTAGCGGCCCGCCGGACCGACGTGCTCGAAGAACTGGCCGCGCAGATACGCATGGCTGGAGGATCGGCACTGGTGGTGACCACCGACGTGAGCAACCCGAACGAGATGCAGGACTTGGCACGAGCCGCCATCGAGCGTTTCGGCAGGATCGACGTTTGGATTAACAACGCTGCGGTCGGAGCGCTGGGTCGTTTCGAGGACGTTCCCGTCGAGGACCATGCGCGGATCGTGGATGTCAATCTTAAGGGCATGATCTATGGCAGCCACGCAGCCATGCGCCAGTTCAGAGCTCAAGGCTTCGGCACGCTTGTCAACGTGGGCTCAGTCGAGAGCGAGATACCGCTGGCTTATCATGCCTCCTCCGCAGCGACCAAAGGTGGTGTCATAAATCTCGGCGCGGCAATCGCTGAGGAGATTCGCCTGAGCGGTAGCGAGACCATCAATGTCGCCACCGTCATGCCCTGGGCTGTGGACACACCGTTTCTGGTAATCAATTTGCCCTTTCTAGTTCATTGATCAGGGACTTCATTTCTGCGATTTCTCGGCGCTGAGCGTCGATGATTTCGTCAGCTAACTTGCGGACGCGAGGATCTGAAATCTGAGCTCGTTCACTTGTTAGGATTGCTATGGAATGGTGGGGGATCATGGCCTTCATGTAGTCCGTGTCGTCTACCGTCGCTTGCCCACGTACAAGCCATAGTGCAATGGTAAAAGCTACTGCACTTCCTGCCAATATCGCTAGGTTTATTGACTTACGCTTATACATGTTGAGCATGAATGCGAGCATGACTACTGCCATTACCGCGCCCATCACTAATGCCATCCAAGCGCGAGTCTCGCTCCAAAAAACATGCTCGAACGAGTAAGTATTTAAGTACATCACGCCATACATAATGATCGTAGACGTGGCTACCATCGCTGCAAAGCGCCAGTAAGACATTTGCATAGTTAGACCTCTTTAATGATTGCTGCTGGATCGGCGACTCAACGTGTTCGCGCAGCCCTGCTTAGAAGTGGCTTTCGAATGCTCTCCTAAAAACGGACAAGCCGAAGATGATGAGGTTTCGATTTTTTGAGAAGCTTACAAAAATGTAATCATCGACCGCTTTAAGACCGGCTTAAAGCGCTGCCAGCGCTGTACTACGCGTAATGTTCCCCTGAACTAATCAATCGCTAATAGCTTATAAGCAGACAATACCAACGTCGCGCTATGGACCACTGCGCGAAAGAGCGGGCCCACTAAGATGGCCTTCAAACCTTGAGACCCGACTACTCGGCTTAGCAAGCCCAAAGAGTTATCGTGAGCAATAGAACACTCGGAGAGAACAATTCAGCACCCAGCATATGCCACGTTCTTGTCGAGTGTGACCGCAGGGTTAGTATTCGCACATTAGATGTGTGGCGGCTAAGACGGCTGGGTGTAGCTGGCTCCAAAACTGAGCGGCGAGGTTATTCTGTCCCAAGCCGCGCCTTTCGTGGCGCGCGGGACCTCACTCACTTTGAAACAACAGACCTTCGATTCGATCATGTTCTTCCGGTGTTGGCAGGGCAGATGAGTCAACATTGCCAATACTATTTGGCTGACCATTTTCTGGTGGGCCAACTTCAGGGTGGTAGGCGCCATCTGCGTCGAAAGCAACCCAGCCGTACAATTCTCGGATGACTTCGGAAGGATGGCCATCTTCCATTGCCACATACCAGTCCGCCAATCGGAAACGCTTACCGGCAAGCTTAGAAGTAGCCATTTCGGCTCGAACCAGCGCCAGATATAGCGGGTGCGGCAGTTCCTCTACGGCGCCGGTTTCGTCGAGCAAGAACGTGAACGAGGCGTGCGACCGTTGCTCTGTAGAACCGGCTCGCTCCTCTTCCTCGCCTAAGGTAAAAACGGGAGCAAAACCGCCCCCCTCTGTTCTGAAGTTGGTCGTCTGGCCTTGGTAGACCCTGGCAGCGTTCCACTGCACCTCGCCAGCATAAGCGTAAGCGCGCAGATCAAACTTCATCGATCGTACCTGAGGGTCGGCGACGATTCTACGCTCGCCAGGAGCTACAAGGGACTGGGCCACGTAGTTTCCGCCAACGATTTCTTCCCAAACGCGCTTGGTGAGCTTGTCTCCTCGGTATGCACCGCGACTACCATACCCGCTGACAGGCTTGAAAAAGAGGCTACGGCGGTTTTGCCACAGGTGCTCTGCATTACCATGCCCGACAGGAACGGTAAGCGGGACGTATTGGGCCAATACGGTTCGGATTTGCTGATCAACGCCAATCTCTTCCAAAAAACGTGCGTTGGTTAGGTCAACCAACCTGCGTTTGTCGGCGTAAAGGGCATAGGCCTGAGGGTGTGGCGTTACCGTCACGACATCAGCCAAATAAGCGCTGCGCAGCGCGCTGCAATTGTCGCCTTCCAGATAGAAATCGGTGAGTCGGTTGTAGACGAGATCCACAGGCTTTCCGTCGACCAAGAGGGACTCGTTGTGAAAGGCCAGATCGGCTGGGTCTGCGATTAGGCAGTCGATTCCTGCTGACTCGAATAACCGCTGAAAAAGAAGGAACTCCGGATACAGATATTGGGCTTGTGGGCTTTCATCCAAGATCACCACGCGCGTGAGCGGACGTTGCTCGCCGCTCGTAGACCATTCCTGGGCGAACATATCCAGAATCGAACGCTCGAAGCCGCCGGGTCCATCCTGACCTGGCGAAAGCCCGACTACGCCGCTGCAACAACTACGCTGCGCGCGGGCGAGCAATACGTTTAGCATCGCTCCGCCCGCATTTGTGTTTATTTCGATGAGCCCAAGCTTGTCATCATCCAGATGGAAGTCGTAGCCAAAGAAGACGCCGCGCGCACCCCGAGGATCATGTCGTGCAATAGGAGGTGCAGAATCCAGAGCATGCTCACGCCAACCGGGCGAACTCACGGTCTGCTCGATGGCCTGAATAACCTCATTAACCTGGCGCAGCCGCAAGGATGAAACAAAGACCGGTCGTGCTGCAAACACATGGGGGCAACGTGACTTCAATAGCTCCGACAGCTCTGAATTCCCAAGCTGTTCGGTCAATGAGTTTACGAGCGCAGCTTGATCTAGGCTTACGCAGAAGCACGCTTCGTTGAGCGCTGCGGCTGTCGAACCGCATTTTCTTGATGAGGACGCTTGCACGTGAAACCTCCAGAACCAAATATACAGGTACGAAAGCCTTGGCCTCCTCCGGTTCAGCCGGGCATTTGTATAAGCGTAGATCAGCGTCGTTGCCAGCACTTTGCCATTAACTAGACATCAGCCTTGGAAGCGTCATTGTGAAAGTCGTGTGCCCCTCAGCTGATTCGCAAGCGATGCGCCCCTTGTGGGCCTCAACAATCGACCGTGTGATAGCCATGCCGAGGCCCGCATTAAGGGTAGTACCTTCGCGCCTTGCGGTATCCACCCTGTAAAATCTGTCGAATATTCGAGTGTGAAGCTCGGCTGGAATAGTAATGCCGCGGTTGGTTATAGCTGTCGAAACCGAGTTACCACTCTCGCTTATTTCAACCCTGATAATGCTGCCTTCCTCTGCATACCGAACTGCGTTCGAGACTATGTTTGAGATGGCCCGTCTTAGCATTGATTTATCGCCATGTACCGACCCATCGCCTGAAAGCGCGATTTCGACCTTCTTGTCCTCGGCTGCGAGCTCGTAATATTCGATAACACTCGTGGTCATCTCAGCCATGCTGGCCCCTTCGGCACTGGGCGTAATCTTCCCATTGTCCGCTTTGGCGAGGAACAGCATGTCATCGACCATCTTTGACATGCGCCTAAGTTCTTCGAGGGCGGAATACAAGATATCCTTGTAGTCGGTATTTTCGCGGTCGCGCAAGAGCGCGACCTCCATTTGGGTCAGCATGCTGTTCAGCGGCGTTCTTAGCTCATGCGCGATGTCCGCTGAGAAACCTGACAACCTGAGGAATGAGTCATCCAAGCGCGAGAGCATTTCATTGAAGTTGTCTACGAGTTCATGAAGCTCGCCTGGCACTGACTCGGTTGGAATTCTGGTATCCAAACAATTGGCAGTTACTGTAGAGGAAGTCTTAGAGAGTTCATCGATCGGTTTTAAACCCTTCCTGATCAGAACCACACCTAAAGCGCCACTCAAAAGTGCACTGACCACCAGCGTATAAGCGAACCATTGCTGAATCATTTCGAAGAAGTGGACTCGATGCGTTACATCCAAAGCCAGATAGATGACTGTGTCTTGCCCTTCGACCCACTGGTTTACTTTTCTGGTAATGCCACTGTACTGATGCCCAGCGAAATTTACTGTCCAACGTTCCTCTTGGATGTCCGTGACAAGTGGTAGCAAGCTCTCAGAGAGATTGTGATGTGAGTAGACTGTCTTGCCGTCTACTACAACTGCAGTTGCGAAGCCAAAGGAGTGCTCAATAACGGCATCGATCCTTGAAGCGGTCTCAGGCCCAAATGCTGAGCTGTTGAGCAGCGTACGCTCTACTGCAGCGGCCTTTTCATTCAGCACTTGTTCATCTTTGCGTTCGAAATGGAGCTGGCAAAAATAATTGAAGCTGATTGCGGCCGCCATCAGCACAACCGTAACCACAAGCATGAAAGCTATCGCCATTCTGCTCGTCAGTGACACTTTTCCCATCAGTACGGTCCTAGTTAGGCCATCACTCACAAGAAAGCAGGCGGGCACCCAGAAAAGGTGCCCGGCCTGCTTCGATCATGTTTGCTCGCACTCTCGTATCCTAAGCAGCGTCTGAATTTTCGCCAGTTTGCGAGTGGCCGGCTTTGGCCCCCTCCATCATTTCACGACACTCTTTCATCATTCCATGCATGTCGCCCATCATTTCCATATGCTTGTCGCCGCTCATCATGCCGGTTTCTGAATGGCTTTGGTCCGATTTATCTACCGCTGCGAAACTCAGTCCGCTCGCCAGGGTGATTGCGATTGCTGTAACGGTGATGGCCTTTCGCATGTTAAATCTCAAAGTTCAGTGGGTTATTCGCTTTTGCTTAATAAGGTGTTTTCGCCAACGTTGGGCTCCTCGGGCTTGTCGCATTTACCGCTAGACATATGCTTCATGCATACGACCATCATCAACAAGCAGGGCAAGAGAAAGAGCAGGCTTGGCAGCGTTGTTGCCAACGCCGCAGTGCTTTGGTTCAGTAGCATGTAGCCAACCACAGCTGCGGTTAACCCCGTTACGACCGGATTGCGCTGCAGTACGCTTTTAATCTTGGATATTATGCCCCTCATCTAACTATCCCTCGGATATTAAGCTTGGCAGATTAGCCATTGTTCACGCCAACTGGGGTGCTCAGAAACTCTACCGTATGGATCTTCCCGTCAGGGGTCTTGACCGTCATCTCATACGTCTGGACTTGGGCGCTTGTTCTATAGTTTTGAATCATTCGAGTCGTGCCGGTCGCGCCAGCAGGTGCGATGCTCAGCACTTGGCCTTCTTTTACAAGCTCCTTAAGGGTGGGCTTTGCTCCTGCCGAGTCATTTAAGCGATTCAGCGTACGTTCGCTTCCGCCTTCGGCCATTGCAAGCGAGGAAGCAACGGTCAGAATAAAAGGAACGATTACTTTGGTTATGCGGTTCATGGTTTGCACCTCTTGGTTAGTTGATGCCTGTAGATTAAAGGCTTGCTACTTACAAGAAGCTGTTGCCAAGGTTACAAAGCTGTAATCCCTCATTTTCGTGTTGGTACGACCGCCGCGCCTGCGGCAGTCGTTTTCAACTTCTACTGCTTTTCGATGCGGGTAATGGTGGAATCCATGCCCTTCGAGGAGAACTCGAATTCGACCTGGTCCCCTTCTTTCAACTTTTGGAGCTGATCAGGCTTCGCTTTGAAGCCCATCGTCATAGAAGGCCAACCCAGCGCTTCGACCGGGCCGTGTGCAATGGTCACGGTGCCGCTCTCGGTGTTCACTTCCTTGACCGTGCCGATGGCTGTAGCGGTCTGTCCCGCCGACTTCTGGTCCATTGGCATGTTCATGCCTTTGTGATCCATCGGCATGCCGTCCATTGGCTCCTTGTCGGCGGCATAGGCGACTGGCACCAGGAAGAGTGAGGCAAGGGTGATGTGCTTAATGTTCATGGATGTTCTCCAGTGGGTTGGTTGCTTGCTGGGTGGTAACTCGCAATTGCCGGCGGCGCATCAGCAGGTAAGCTGCCGGCAGAACGAACAGGGAGAGCAAAGGGGCGGTGATCATCCCGCCCACCATGGGCGCGGCGATGCGGCTCATGATTTCGCTGCCGGTTCCGCTACCCCAGAGGATGGGCAGCAGACCGGCGATAATCACTGCTACGGTCATGGCCTTGGGGCGCACTCGCTGGACAGCACCTTCACGAATGGCGTCGAGCAGGACGCCTTCGCCATGGGCTCCAGCGTTAACCCGATCCGTCCAGGCGTTCTTCAAATACAGCAGCATAATGACGCCGAACTCAGCAGAAACGCCTGCCAGTGCGATGAATCCGATTCCTGTCGCTACGGATAGGTTGTACCCGAGCAGATATAGGAACCAGACGCCCCCGGTCAGAGCGAATGGCAGCGTAGCCATGATGAGCAGCGCCTCGCCAAAGCGGGCAAACGTTAGGTAGAGCAATACAAAAATGATCAGCAAGGTAGCCGGAACGACGAGCTTCAGCTTCGCGTTAGCGCGCTCCATGAATTCGAATTGGCCGGAATAGCTGATGCTCATGCCGGATTCGAGCTGGACCCCTTTGCTGATCTTTTCCCTCAGATCGCCCACCACAGCCGCCATGTCGCGGCCACGAACATCGACGTAAACCCAGCCCGACAGCCTTGCGTTTTCGCTTTTAAGCATGGGCGGTCCGTCTGTCACCTGTACTTTGGCCACGGTCCCCAACGTGATCTGGCTGCCTTGCGGCGTGTAGATCGGTAGGTTGCGCAGATCGGATATCGAGTCGCGCCACTCGCGGCCATAGCGGAGGTTGATCGGATACCTGGCGAGCCCTTCCACGGTTTCACCAATGGTTTGACCACCGATGGCACCGGCCACGATCGATTGCACGTCCGCGATATTCAGGCCGTAGCGTGCGGCAGCGACACGATCGATATCCACATCGATATACCTGCCGCCGGTCAGTCTCTCAGCAAGCGCCGAACTGACCCCAGGCACCGTTTTGGCGATTTTTTCCACTGCCTGGGTGGCTTTGTCGATCTGTGCCAAGTCAGTGCCATACACTTTCACCCCGATCGGGCTCTTGATACCCGTCGCCAGCATATCGATACGGTTTCGAATCGGCGGGATCCACAGATTGGCTAATCCAGGTACCTGTACGGTGCGATCCAACTCCTCAACCAGCTTGTCAGGCGTCATCCCAGGGCGCCATTGATCCTTCGGCTTGAACTGAATGGTCGTCTCGAACATTTCCAGCGGGGCGGGATCTGTAGCGGTGTCGGCTCGACCAGCCTTACCGAACACGTGTGCAACTTCTGGAACCGTTTTTATGAGCCGGTCCGTCTGCTGCAGTAGCTCAGAAGCCTTCTGAGCGGAGAGGCCTGGAAGCGCAGTGGGCATATAAAGGAGGTCACCTTCATCCAGCGGGGGCAAGAACTCCCCACCAAGGCGAGAGGCCGGCCACAAGCCTGTCAGGAAGACCAGAACAGCCACCAGCAGAGTCATCTTGGGCCAGCGCAGTACCGCGTCCAGGGCCGGCTTGTAGATCCAGATGAGGCCACGGTTGAGTGGATTACGGTGTTCGTCAGGGATTTTGCCCCTGATCCAATACCCCATGAGCACCGGAACCAGCGTGACAGACAGGCCCGCGGCGGCTGCCATTGCATAGGTTTTGGTGAACGCCAGTGGACCGAACAGCCGGCCTTCCTGCGCCTCCAGGGTGAACACTGGAATGAACGACAGCGTAATGATCAGCAGGCTGAAGAACAATGCCGGCCCCACTTCAACAGCCGCGTCAGTAATGACCTTCCAGTGCTCCTGGCCCTTCAAGGTGGAGTCAGGATGCCGCTTGTGCCAGGCCTCAATGTGCTTGTGGGCGTTTTCGATCATGACGATTGCTGCATCGACCATCGCTCCGATGGCGATCGCGATGCCACCCAACGACATGATGTTGGCGTTGATGCCTTGCCGCTGCATGATCACAAAAGCAATCAGGATGCCGATCGGCAACGACACGATGGCGACCAACGACGAGCGCAGATGCCACAGAAAAATCGCGCAAACCAACGCAACGACAATGAACTCCTCGATGAGCTTGTGCGTGAGGTTTTCAACGGCACTGTCGATCAGCTTGCTACGGTCGTACGTCGTGACGATTTCGACGCCTTGGGGCAGGCTCGCTTTCAGCTCATCCAGTTTGGTCTGAACGGCAGCGATGGTTTCCCGAGCGTTCTTGCCGCTCCGCAGGATCACCACGCCGCCGACTACCTCACCTTCACCGTCAAGCTCGCTGATGCCCCGGCGCATTTCCGGGCCGAGCTGGATATGCGCAACGTCCCCTAGCGTCACTGGCACGCCGCCGTCGAGACGCAAAGGAATGGCTCGAAAGTCTTTGAGTGTCTTGAGATACCCGGTCGCACGGACCATGAACTCGGTTTCTGCGAGTTCCAGAACACTCCCGCCGGTTTCACGGTTGGCTTCATCGATCGCCTTTGCAATCTGCTGCTGCGTCACGCCCCTGCTTGCCATGCGCACGGGATCCAGTACGACCTGATACTGCTTGACCATCCCGCCTATGGGCGCGACTTCCGCCACGTTGGGCAGTGTCTTGAGCTCATAGCGCAGGAACCAATCTTGCAAAGAGCGCAGCTGCGAGAGGTCATGTTTGCCCGTTCGGTCTACCAAAGCATATTGGTAGATCCAGCCGACACCTGTGGCGTCAGGGCCCAAAGCGGGTTTGGCGGCGGCGGGAAGCCGACTCTGCACCTGACTCAGGTACTCCAGCACCCGAGAACGGGCCCAATAGAGGTCGGTGCCGTCCTCAAACAGGACGTACACGTAGCTATCCCCGAAGAAGGAGTAGCCGCGGACCGTCTTTGCGCCGGGGACAGACAGCATGGTCGTCGTCAGTGGGTAGGTGACCTGATTCTCAACGATCTGGGGCGCCTGCCCGGGGTATGGCGTGCGGATGATGACCTGAACGTCGGAAAGGTCTGGCAATGCATCAACAGCGGTGTTTTTGACCGACCAGACACCCCAAGCCACCGCGAACACAGTAGCCAGCAGGATCAGAAAGCGGTTGGCCACTGACCACCGAATTATGGCTGCGATCATGGCTGGCCCCCCAGCTTCTCGATGTGCTCAATGACCAGGCCCTCTTCGCTTTCACGCGCGCCGACACGAACGCGATCGCCGGTCTGCAAACTTGTTAGGAGCGATTGATCGGCAACCGGAAAGGACATGGTCATGCCGGGCATGTTCAGCGTCTTGAACGGCCCATGCGAGAGGCCAACCATGCCATCTTCCAGGCTGACGATCGTACCTTCAGCCTCGTGCAGCGCAGGTTCTGTAGAAGTTGCAGGCTTCTCCAAGCCCTGAGCGGTCAGCCCGCGTAGGCTCGCCTCTGAATCGAGGAGAAACTGACCGGACGCCACGACCTTCTGACCGGCTTCCAGCCCTTCAAGCACCTCTGTCTGGTCATTGAACTCTCGGCCGATGCGGACCTCAACGGGGCGGTAACGGCCTTCATTCTCAGCCAACATCACCAATGCTCGCCGGCCGGTGCGAATGACCGCCTCGGATGGGATGACCAAGACATCTTCAACGTTGCGACTCAACGTCACCTCGGCCGTCATGCCGGGGCGAAGCCGCTGCTGCGGGTTAGGTAGTTCGACCCGGACACGCACAGTGCGGCTATTCAGGTTGGCTTGCGATAGTACGGCCTGGATCGTGCCTTCCAGAGATTCACCTGCAAAGGCGGGGAGGCGCGCGGTGACTGAGTGCCCTGGCGCCAGATTGGTGATCTGCGCCTCAGGCACAGCTATCTCTAGCCATACCGTCTCCAGTCCATTGACGCGTGCGAGAGATGCGCCGGCGGGTACGGTCATGCCCTCGCGAACGTCGAGGCTGTTCAGCACGCCGCCGATTGGGCTCGTTACGGTCCAAACGGGGCGCGCTTTACCGGTTCGTTCCAGTTGGGCAATGACATCCGACGGCATGCCGGCGAGGCGTAACCGCTGTCGGGCCGCTGCGAGCAGTTGGGGTTGGCCGACCCCTTTGAGCGCCAGGTACTCTTCCTGTGCGGCAGCCCATTCGGGAACCAAAAGATCGGCTAACGGCGCGCCTTTTTCGATGACATCCTCCGGTGCTCGGTCGTAAACGCGCTCGACAAAGCCACCGGCACGCGCCTGCACAACCGCCACGTCTCGCTCGTCAAACATCAACGCGCCTGTCGCTTCGAGCGACTGGCTGATCGATTCACGCGTTACGGTTGCCAAGCGCACGCCGAGATTCTGCGTCACGCTCGGGTCGATACTGATCGATGCCCCGTCGCTTCCCTCATCTGCATAGCGTGGAATCAATTCCATATCCATGAATGGCGACTTGCCCGGCTTATCGAACTTTTGCTGGGGTACCATAGGGTCATACCAATAGAGCACTTCCTTGTCTTCTTCTGCAGGCGATTGTCCGAAGGCTGCGGTAGGCAGACCGATTAGCGCTGCAGCGCTAATCATCAGAGGCAGACTGAAGGCGAGTACCAGCCGCTTGTGTTGGAATGTCATGGTCGGGTATCTCCAAAGGCGAAATGCAGGCGGGCATTGCTCAACGATCGATCGCGGGCGACGTCAATACGCCGTAGCCGGGTCTCCACAAGCTGTCGTCGCGCTTCGATCACAGCGGTCAGCTCACCGCTTCCGGAGCGGTAATCGGCCATGGCAAGGCGGACCTTCTCTTCAGCGAGGGGTAGTAAGGTTTTGTCGAGGCGGATGAGTGCGCGGTCCAGACGCTGATACTCAGCGAGGTCAGTACTCAGCTCTTGGTTGTACAGGCGCAAGGTCGCTTGGCGCTGAGCCTCGATCTGGGCAAGGCGAGCTCGTTCGGCCGCGATCTTCGGATCCTGCCGAGAGCTGGTAAACAGCGGCAGGTCGAAGCTGACGCTGAGGTTCACCATGTCGCCGTACTCACGGCCACGTCGCAGGTAGTCGACCCCCCAACTCCAATCCGGTGTTTTCTCTGCGATGGCCTGGTGAACCTTTGCCTCCGCTTCACGAGTCATCGGGTCGAAGGCGAGTAACGCCGGGTGCCGGTTCAGGTTGTGCTGATAGTTATCAACGGCGGCAAGCCATTGCGGCCAGTCACCTGTAAGCGGCTGGCCTGCTAGCTCGCCTATCCAGCGCCGGAGGCCGGCCCGCGCAACAGCCTGGTTACGCAGCAGCTCATCCTCTTGTTCAGCCAGCAATGCTGCCTCTTGCCTCGGAAGTACGCTGTCTGCGGTTTGTCCGCTGCCGCCAGCAATGCGGGCCTGAACAGCCCGCGAAAGGAGCTGATTCTCGCTGTAAAGCTGCTTGAAAAGGCTTAGCTTCTGCTCGACCGCGAAGCTAGCGATCCATGCCTCGGCGGTTGCTTGGCGCACACCGAGACGTTCAACCGTTTGCTGGGCGTTTGCGAGCGCAACACTAGCCTGCGCGGCCTCGACACGAGCGCGCCTTTTCGCTCGGTTTGGCACATCTTGCATGACCCCAACCATTTGCATGGTCATGGCCTCTTGCTCCAACTGCCAGCGAGCGTCACCTTCGATGGGCACGCTTTGCAGTCCAAGCTTAAGTTTAGGGTCAGGAAGCTCGCCGGCAGGGATTGCAGCGCTGCGTGCGGCCACCAGGTTGGCGGCTTGCGCATGCAGCGAAGGCGCGTCTTGCTCGGCCACGCTCAGAGCTTGTTCTAAGGTCAAAGCGGACGCTAACCCTGGAAACGAGAGCGCGCCCATGATCAAGGCGGCCACGTACGGCGGCGCCCAATAAATACGGGGTTTCATTTGCGAAGGATTCCTGATCTTTCATGCGAGCCAAAGGCGCGCGGTAGCCGGCCCGAATGCTCACTCGGGCGGTTCCTATAATTTGATCGGAATTAGACGCGGGGTGGATGCCAGACGGCGTCTAAAAGGCTAGAGGGGATCAGGCCGTTATAGGGAGTGGTCACGGGTTTAGCAGCAGGCATCAGCTGGGCTTTTATTGAGACAAGCTGAAGGATACTTGCAGTTTTGCATTCTTGGCCCGTCTTGCAGACGGTCGCCGTTCCATGCTCATTCGCTTCACAGCACTCGTGTTCAGCACCGTCATCGGCGCCAACCATCGAAGCGTGGTCGGTCGTCATGGCGCCCACACCTTCCATATCGGACATCACGTGATGCCCGGACGATCCAACCGGCATGAGCATTTCCGCTATCCCATTGATCGGAAGCGCAAGCACTAGCAGCAGGATAAGGAAGGAGCGCATGTAGGACTTCATATTTCCAGCTTACGGGGCAATTCATGAGCAATCAATGAGGCTTCGGTCGCTTCGCAACCGAAGCCTAAGCCTAAGCCGACAGGCTTCAAACTACACGCGTTTGACGGAGCCGGAGTGCGTTGAACACAACCGATGCTGAGCTGAGGCTCATGGCCAGGGCAGCAATCATCGGAGACAGCAACAGTCCGAAGAACGGATAGAGCAGACCTGCGGCAATCGGGATGCTCAACCCGTTGTACATAAAGGCAAACAGAAGGTTCTGACGCATATTGCGAACCGTCGCCACCGAAAGCGTGCGCGCGCGCAGTATCCCCATCAGGTCACCTTTAACGAGCGTAACTTGGGCGCTGTTCATGGCGACGTCAGTGCCCGTGCCCATCGCTATGCCGACATCAGCCCTGGCGAGCGCCGGCGCATCATTTATTCCGTCGCCTGCCATGGCGACTACTTTACCTAGGGCTTGTAGCTTAACCACCAGCGCCTCCTTGTCCTGCGGCTTCACTTCGCCATGCACCTCATCGATCGATAGCTCACGAGCCACCGCGCGGGCAGTGGTAAGCCCGTCGCCGGTGGCCATGATGACTTGCACGCCCTCCGCTTGGAGCCGCGCTACAGCTTCCTTGGAAGTCGGTTTGATTGGGTCCGATACGGCCAGCAAGCCGGCAAGTGCCCCATCAACAGCCAGGTACACAATGCTGGTACCGCTCTCGCGCATTTTTTCTGCCTGATCTCTCAACGGCTCGACGCTCACACCCGTATCTTCCATAAGCGCGGTGTTGCCTAGTTGTAGCTGCTTGCCTTCCACCAGACCACGGACTCCGATACCTGACCCTGACTCGAAGGTCTCTGGCTTCGCCAGCTGGATACCTTCGCTTCTGGCATGGTCTACGATCGCGTGGGCTAGGGGATGCTCACTACCTTGATCCAAGCTGGCAGACAAACGGATGACTTCCTGCGAGTCAAACGGCGTGACGCCTATGGCCCGATCGAAGACAGGTCGGCCCTCGGTCAAGGTTCCTGTTTTATCGACAATCAGCGTGTCTACCTTACGGACGTTCTCGATGGCGCCTGCGTCTCTGAAAAGCACTCCGCTTCCAGCCGCTTTGCCTGTGGCAACCATGATCGACATAGGCGTTGCAAGGCCAAGTGCGCAAGGGCAAGCAATGATCAGAACCGCAACTGCATTGATCAGGCCGAATACCCAGCCCTGCTCGGGTCCAAACAGGCCCCATGCAAAGAATGTCAGCAAGGCGATACCAATGACCGTCAGCACGAAATAACCCGCAACCGTGTCCGCCATTCGCTGCATGGGTGCTTTGGAGCGTTGCGCATTCGCAACCATCTGGACGATTTGTGAAAGCATAGTCCCGGAGCCAACCCTGGTGGCTCGCATGACAAGCGAGCCGCTCGTGTTCATCGTCGCGCCGATAAGCGAATCGCCTGTCCGCTTCGTCACCGGGACGGGCTCGCCCGTTAGCATGGATTCGTCGACGGCGCTCTCGCCCTCCAATACTTCTCCATCCACCGGTACCTTTTCACCAGGACGAACGCGCAGATGGTCACCCTCGTGAACATGTGTAAGCGGAATGTCCTCCTCGGAACCATCCTTGGCGATACGGCGAGCTGTTTTGGGCGATAGGCCAAGCAAGGACTTGATTGCCGAGGACGTCTGGGAGCGGGCCTTCAATTCGAGCAGCTGCCCTAAAAGCGTCAGGGAAATGATGACCGCGGCGGCTTCGTAATAAACGCCTATCCGGCCGCCCACAGTGAATGACTCTGGAAATATGCTCGGTAAGACGGTTGCTACGATGCTGTAAATATACGCAGCCCCTGTGCCAAGCCCGATCAACGTCCACATGTTTGGGCTGCGATGCTTAACTGATGCGAAACCGCGCACGAAAAATGGCCAACCTGCCCACAAGACAACCGGGGTCGTAAGGGCTAGTTCAACCCAGTTCTGGCTAGCGCCGTGAAACAGCGGTATCGCATGTCCCGCCATTGCCAACAGGGTTACTGCTACGGTCAGGGGCAGAGACCACCAGAATCGCTTCGAGAAGTCCTTGAGTTCGGGATTCTCCTCCTCGTCGAGTTCAGGGATCAGAGGTTCCAATGACATCCCGCAGATAGGGCAATCACCTGGACCCATTTGGCGGATCTCAGGGTGCATCGGGCAGGTGTACTCGGTCGTTGCATCACCGGCGGACGCCTTCTGTGCGGGCGGCGTGGATGCCTGAGGCGATGACCCATGAGCCTGCTGTGCAGCAAGATATCTAGCAGGATCAGAACGGAACTTGGTCCGGCACCCCTGGCTGCAGAAGCGGTAAGTGGTTCCTTGGTAATCCTGCTCATGCTCGCTGTTCTCTTTCACCTTCATCCCGCAGACCGGGTCTGTGAGCGGTGCTGATCCTTTCGTTTGGTCAGGCTGATGGTGGCAATGCGAGGAGGTCATGCGGGCTCCTTATGGATTGGTTAGCAACGAACAGCCTACTGCGGGGACGTTTGTGGTTTTTCCGATGCTTACAGCGTCCGACAACCAATATATGCAAAGCGTCCTGACCAAAGGCTGAAGTAACCATTACATTTCTGTCAGGTTCTCCGGTATGTCAGGTCGTACGAATGCTGAAGCGAGCTGCTGAAAAAAGTAGCTCGCGCGAATACCGCTTGCTGGCCTAGCCTATGCCTCCCTTATCCGAAGCCCGGCCGCTTTCTTTTAATGAATACCGAACCGTGCAAAGCCTAAGCGCAGGTGCTCTGTTTTGATAGAAGCCGTAATTTTTGATGTCTATGGCACACTCCTGCAAATCAGTGAACGACGGCGGCCATTTCGCAAGCTCTTAAAACAGGTACGCAGCCAAGGTCGTCAACCTAGGGCCGATGATGCCAGGACATTGATGACACGAAACTTGGGGCTGGCCGGCGCCGCCGACCTGTTTGGTACACAACTAGGTAACGATGAGCTTGCTATTTTGGAGCTTGATCTCTACGCGGAACTGGCCAGCGTGCGTCCCTATGATGATGCCCTGCGGGCACTGGAAAGCCTTAAGAGAGCGGGGCTGAAAGTGGCGCTGTGCTCCAACTTGGCTACCCCCTATGCCATACCTGCCAAGTTGCTACTGCCTGAGTTTGACGCCTATGCCTGGAGCTTCGAGGTGGGCGCGATCAAACCGGAGCCAGCGATCTACGAACATCTGCTAAAGCGGTTGGGTTGCAAAGCGTCTTCCATTGCAATGATCGGCGATACATTGGAGGCCGATGTGTTCGGTCCCGAAAGGCTGGGAATGCATGGCTTCCACCTCCAGCGCGATGCCATCCGTGGTCCTGACCGATTAGCTAGCCTGATCGAATTTGCAGACCACATTTTGGGCACGGGGACTGTCACTAGAACGTAGCACTAGCGCACATCGAGGTCGCCTCCAGCTATCGGCCTTCAGTTCAAGCACTCACAACTCGCTTGTAGTGCTTTTCCTGACGATGGCGCTCCCAAAGTCCGTTCGCGCATTGGCCGCAGCGGTTGTGATCACTCAGGCATTCGTAGAGCTGATTGGTTAAGCGGGGCTACCACCAACAGCGTGAAGGAAAGCCGATCAGTGCGGCTTCGTCTCGCTGATGGACTTTGCAGCCCACGTTCTACAATACCCACCATCCGCTAACGGCTAAAGCTGCGTCGCCAGTTTTAGCTGACGCCGCTAGACCCGGATGGCTTAGAGTAAGCGAACGGGCATTACACCTTGCCGGCGGATACCCAGTTGTGCGGCAGCAGCTCGACCAGAGCGCTGGCCTTCTGCGTCGGCAGTCGTGTGAGCACATCCTTGAGATAGGCATACGGATCATGCCCATTCATGCGCGCCGACTGGATCACGCTCATGATTGCCGCCGCCCGTTTGCCGCTGCGTAGCGACCCGGCAAACAGCCAATTGGAGCGACCTAGAGCCCACGGGCGGATCTGGTTCTCGACTTGGTTATTGTCGATGGGCACGGCACCATCC
>Ga0208566_1000239_pt1 | contig 39715 bp, 36 predicted proteins | sample PL_2010_150m_FD_184159 | JGI IMG/M metagenome (GOLD analysis project Ga0208566, IMG submission 184159) | Freshwater microbial communities from Powell Lake, British Columbia, Canada to study Microbial Dark Matter (Phase II) - PL_2010_150m... | ecosystem: Environmental > Aquatic > Freshwater >...
CAATGGTTATCTCGATCGCGTGAATGTTGATGCAGTTCTCAATGATCTCGATGAATATGCCATTGAAGAGGCGCTCACAATTGCAGAAGCTCACGGCGGAAACGATGAGGGTGGGGCGAACACAGTCACTGTGATTTCAATGGGCCCAGAGCGTGCGACAGAGGCGATACGTAAAGCGCTTTCAATGGGAGCCAACGCTGCGATATTGATTACCGACCCCGCACTTGCCGGCGCCGATGCGCTCGCAACATCGAAGGTGCTCGCAACAGCTATTTCCAAAGGTGGTTTCGACATAGTCATCTGCGGAACAGAGTCAACGGATGCACGGATGAGTGTTGTTCCGGCGATGATTGCCGAGCGCCTTGAGTGGGCACAACTCACATTCGCATCGGCCGTTACAGTCGACCCTGCTGCCAAAAAAGTATCAATCACTCGCGTCACCGAAGCCGGCGTTGATGAAATCTTTGGAGAATTTCCAGCGGTCATTTCAGTTGTCGAAAAGATTAATGAGCCACGCTATCCATCGTTTAAAGGAATTATGGCTGCAAAGAAAAAAACAATTGAAAATATGAATCTCTCTGGACTTGAAATCACTGTTGAGAATGCATGGTCGGTTGTTATTGATGCGGCTCTTCGCCCGCCGCGCGCAGCCGGTGTTACCGTTACAGATGATGGAACTGCTGCAGATCAATTAGTTTCGTATTTAGCTGAAAAGAAGTTGATATGAGCACGACTTTAATTCTGGCCGACTTTATCGGCGGCAAAAACACTAAGACGACTGCCGAACTTGCCACTGTTGCAGCGCGAATTGGGGAAGTAACTGCAGTACTTCTAGCCCCAACTGGTCAAGGTGCAAGCTATGCCGCAAGCCTCGTTCAAGGTCCAATCACAAATGTATTAGTTATTGAGTCAGATGCTTTCGCATTACACGGTGTTAGTGCCGTTGCCGATGTTCTAAATCAGGTTATTTCACTTAAGAAACCTGCTGCAGTATTAATTGCATCTCACGCATTTGGAAAAGAAGTTGCCGGCAGAGTTGCCGTTAAATCTGACTCTGGAATTATTACCGATGCCGTCGATGTTGGTGCTGATTTAACAGTGACACAGTTGGTCTTCGGTGGTTCAACAACTGTTCACTCTAGAGTTGCGCATGGAACGCCGATCATTACGCTTCGTCCCAACTCTGTAAATGCTGACTTAGTGGCCGCTACACCCACGATAGAAACTCTCAATCTTGAAATTTCATCTAGCTCTAAGAAAACAACTCTGACTTCATCACAACCACCACAACAGGGTGGACGCCCAGAGCTAACAGAGGCCGACATCGTCGTCTCAGGTGGCCGCGGCACTAATGGAGATTTCGCTGCAGTAGAGGCCTTTGCCGATTCACTTGGAGCAGCAGTTGGCGCATCACGCGCGGCAACAGATGCGGGTTGGTATCCGCACTCACATCAAGTTGGCCAAACTGGAAAAACAGTGAGTCCTCAGTTATATGTCGCCTGCGGAATCTCTGGTGCGATTCAACATCGCGCAGGAATGCAGACAAGTAAAGCCATTGTCGTAATCAACAAAGATCCAGAGGCGCCGATTTTCGAAATAGCTGATTTTGGGGTTATTGGCGATCTCTTTGCCGTGCTACCAAAGGCCACGGAGGGCGTTAACGCACGTAAGTCCTAGGATTAGCCCATGCCATCGATCTATCTCGACCATGCAGCAACTACGCCGATAGTCGAAAGCTCACTTATAGCGATGACTAATCAATTAGCTGCCCTTGGTAATCCATCAAGTCTGCACACTCATGGTCGTGCAACGAGAAAAACCCTAGAGGATGCGCGCGAGCTCATTGCAAAGGAAGCTGGCTGCCTACCGAGTGAAGTTATCTTTACCGCCTCCGGCACTGAAGCAAATAACATCGCATTAAAAGGCCTGTACTGGGCTGGGCGCGATAATGGAAAGCATCTCGTCGTAATTTCAAGTATCGAGCATCATGCGATTTTAGATCCAGCACATTGGCTTGCAACGCATGAGCAGGCAGAGGTAATAGAAATCCCAGTAAATAGCGATGGAATTATCAATCTAGATTTTCTAAAAGAGTTGGTTGCAGCTCGCGGTAGTGAAATCGCAGTCATCTCGGTGATGCATGCTAATAATGAAACAGGAGTTCTCCAGCCAATTAACGAGGTAGTTGCTATTGCTGGTGAGATACCTGTGCATAGCGATGCCGTTCAAAGTTTTAAGAAAACGCCACTGTCGTTCTCGCAACTGGGCGTAATCGCAATGTCAATTAGCGCCCATAAGATCGGCGGCCCTCTTGGGATCGGCGCGCTAATATTAAAACGCGCAGTTGAGATTCCATCTCTCTTGCATGGTGGGGGACAGGAACGTGAAATTCGAAGCGGTACATTAAATGCGCCCGGCATAGTTGGTTTTGCTACGGCTGCGACTAGTTCACATTACAACGCAGTGGCAGTGGAAGGATTACGCGATCGATTCATATCCGCGGTGCAATCCCTGATTCCAGATGCAGTAATAAATGGGCTTGCATCGACGCGTTTACCTGGAATAGTAAATATCACTTTCCCAGGGACGCAGAGCGATACCTTGTTGTTGCTCATGGATGCCCAGCGCATCTCATGTTCTACGGGCTCTGCATGCAGTGCTGGAGTACATGAGGCAAGCCATGTCCTGCTTGCCATGGGGCATAGCGAAATAACTGCACAGTCATCACTACGCTTTTCATTTGGAGCAACAAGTACAGCCAACGACTGCGATTTTGTTGTGTCAGTGCTTCCCGATGTAATTGCCCGTGGAAGGGCGGCAAACCTTAAATGAAGTTAATCGCAGCGATGAGTGGTGGAGTCGACTCTGCCGTGGCCGCTGCCCGCGCAGTTGAAGCGGGTCATGAAGTAATAGGTGTGCACTTAGCCCTATCTGCTAATCCTCAAAAATATCGTTCCGGTGCCAGAGGTTGTTGCACCATTGAAGATTCACATGATGCCCGTCGCGCCGCCGATGTCATCGGTATTCCTTTTTACATTTGGGATATGGCCGAAGAGTTTCACGATGGAGTAGTTGAGGATTTCTTAGCTGAATACGCAGCAGGACGAACTCCCAATCCCTGTCTGCGCTGCAATGAAAAAATTAAATTTGCCGCAGTCTTAGATCGCGCCCGTGCAATGGGTTTTGATGGAGTGGTGACTGGACACTATGCCAGAACGCAGATGAGCGATAACGGTAAGACTTTGCATCGCGCGGTCGATCACTCTAAAGATCAGTCCTATGTCTTATCGGTTCTTACTACCGAACAGATCTCTGGCGCGATTTTTCCACTTGGTGATACAACAAAAATAGATATTCGCAAAGAGGCCGAGGCCCGCGGATTAGCGGTTGCTCAAAAGCCCGATAGCCACGATATTTGCTTTGTTCCATCGGGTGATAACGCAGGATGGTTGCGCGATCGCCTTGGCAGTGATGTCGGTGCGATTGTGGATCAAAACGGTACCAAGATTGGCGAGCACAAAGGTGCTTACACGTACACAATCGGGCAGCGCAAAGGGCTGGGTCTTACGATTCCAACTCCAGATGGTTCGCCCCGATTTGTTCTAAAGATTGAGCCTGTTACAAATACCGTTGTCGTAGGCTCTCGTGAAGATTTAGCAATCACGATAATGCGCGGGGAGCGTCCAGTCTGGTGCGGACCGGCGATCGATGAAGGCAAGCACATTGGCTTTGTTCAGATTAGAGCCCACGGCGCCGCCCTGCCATGCACGTACTTTGTAGAAAACGGTTTGCTCGTTGCAGTGCTTGATTCTGCGCTACTTGGACTTGCTACAGGACAAGCGATGGTTATTTATGATGGTGATCGCGTCGTAGGGTCGGCGACTATTTGTGAGACGCAATAAGTGAGCAACACTGCCCGTCACCGAATGGCCGAACTCACAAATGAGATTCGTGATCATCAATTTAAATACCATGTCTTAGATGCCCCAACGATTACTGATTCTGAGTTCGATGGGCTGCTGCGCGAACTGACTGCACTTGAAGCTAAATTTCCAGAGCTTCGCGAGGCTGATTCACCAACGCTTGGTATCGGTGGGGGGTTTGCAACGTCATTTTCGCAGCACGATCACATCGAAAAAATGATGAGTCTTGATAACGTCTTCGATGTGGCCGAACTTTCTGGCTGGTTTGACCGGGTCGAAAAAGAGGTACCTAAGCCGACATATTTGTGCGAACTCAAAGTCGATGGCCTTGCAATTAACTTAACCTATGAAAACGGTCAGTTAATCCGTGGTCTGACACGGGGTAATGGCGAAACGGGCGAGGATGTCACTCTTAATGTTAAGACTATTAAGAATCTACCGCACACGTTAAAAGGCAAAAATATTCCAGCTCTGATTGAAGTTCGTGGCGAGGTCTTCTTTCCTCTTGCCGCCTTTAATGAGTTAAACGATGGATTAGAAGAGTTAGGTAAACCACTCTTTGCAAATCCTCGCAACGCCGCTGCTGGCTCACTTCGGCAAAAAGATCCACGCGTTACCGCTGGACGCCCATTATCAATCGTTGTTCATGGCATAGGAGCGCGTAAAGGTATTGAATTTGAATCACAAAGTGGGGCATATGCAGTTCTCAAAGAGTTGGGACTGCCGACAAGTGATCGGTTAAAAGTATGTTCGACGAGGTTGGAAGTCGAGAAATATATTGAAAATTTCGGTCTTCACCGCCACGATATCGAACATGAGATTGATGGCGTAGTTATTAAAGTCGATTCAATTGCCGAGCAATCTCAGCTAGGTTTTACTTCACGTGCGCCAAAATGGGCAATTGCTTTTAAATACCCACCTGAAGAGGTTACAACTCGATTGCTAGATATTAAAGTAAGTATTGGCCGCACGGGACGCGTAACACCATTTGCTTTCATGGAGCCAGTCAAAGTTGCAGGCTCTACAGTGACAAATGCAACACTGCATAACGCATCAGAGATTGTTCGCAAAGGTGTATTAATCGGTGACGTTGTTGTAATTCGAAAAGCCGGTGATGTTATCCCTGAAGTCTTGGCTCCAGTCATCGAGCAACGCACAGGCAAAGAGGTTGCATTCGTCATGCCGACGCACTGCCCTGAGTGTGGTTCACCACTTCGCGCAATGTCGGATGGCGATGTCGATATCCGATGCCCCAACGCGCAAGGCTGTCCAGCGCAGTTGCGAGAGCGCATCTATTACATAGGTTCGCGTGCAGCCCTTGATATCGATGTATTGGGCTATGAAGCGGCAGCAGCTTTACTTGATGCGAAGATTATTACCGATGAATCCGACCTCTTTGAACTTACGAAGGAAAAGCTCGCAACCTCTGAGTTCTTTACAAAGAAAGATGGAGAACTTGGGCTCAATGTAGAAAAACTTTTGGCTGCGCTAACAAAGGCCAAGAGTGCACCCTTATGGCGAGTGTTAGTTGCATTATCTATTCGTCATGTTGGACCGACTGCAGCACAAGCCTTAGCTGCGCACTGCGGATCGATAGAAAAGATTTCAACATCAACGGCCGAAGAGCTTGCAGTAATAGATGGAGTCGGCGCAACGATTGCTGAGTCGATTATCGAGTGGTTTAGCGTTGATTGGCATCAAGAGATTATTGCTAAGTGGAGCGCAGCCGGGGTGCGCGTTACCCAAGAAGCTTCGGCGCAACTTCCTCAAACTCTTTCAGGTTTAACCTTTGTGGTGACTGGGGGATTAGAAAGTTATACCCGCGATTCAATAGCCGAAACAATTCTTGCCCATGGCGGTAAGGCCGCTTCAGCCGTTTCAAAGAAGACTAATTACCTCTTGGTCGGAGTTGAGCCAGGCTCCAAGCTTGCAAAGGCCCTTGAACTCGGGGTTCCAGTGATCGACGAGGCGAAATTTAAAGAATTGCTCGCAGGCGCGTAGTAGGATTTCACTATGACGAACTTAGCCGCTGAAACTCTTCGCGAACTTCCAATGCCGGCAGTTGCCTACGGCCTCGTAACTTTTGGAGTTCTCTCTCTCTTTCTTTATTTAGCCCTTCGCTTAGACCGGGATTAATTTGTCTCGAGTTGGAATTTACGGCGGAACATTTGACCCGATTCATAATGGACATCTGCATGTAATTAGACAGCTCATTGAAAAAAAGATTATTGATCGCTTAATACTTGTTCCTGCTGGTCAACCTCTACTTCGCGACAATGCACCGATCGCCTCTGGTTCGGCGAGGCGAACAATGTGCCAGCTAGCGATTTCATCCCTTCCCGAAAATGTCTCATCGCATGTTGAGGTAAATCCCATTGAGATTCTGCGCCAAGGCCCTAGCTATGCAATCGATACGGTCGAAGCGGTTCGAAGTACATACCCAGATGATGAGATATTTCTGATCATGGGCGCAGATGCCTATTCAAAGATCGATCAATGGCACCGCGCGCCAGAGCTCCACGCGATGGTCTCGATAATCTGCATTAATCGACCAGGTTTTGCCCCGCATGGCATCGATATCGCCGCTCTGGATGTATCGGCCACCTCAATTCGTGCTGGATTGAGCACGGATGTACCGGAAATTGTTGCGGCATTTATAAGGGAGAATGCGCTCTATGACAATTAGCGCACGCACCCTCGAAATCACCCAAGCAGCAGCAGCTGCAGTAATTGAAAAAATCGGCACTGATTTGATCGCGATTGATCTATCTGACCAGCTAGTTCTGAGTGAGGTATTTCTTATCGCAACAGGTCAAAATGTTGCTCAAGTAGATGCAATTGCCGACGAGGTCGAACGCCAACTCATCGCAATGGGTGAAAAACCTGCACGCCGCGAAAAAGGTCCTGAATGGATTCTCCTAGATTATTCAGATTTAGTTGTCCATATCCAAAGCACTGAGCTTCGTAAGTACTACATGCTCGATCGCCTGTGGAATGACTGCCCGACAATTGAGTTAGATGCCGTGAAAGCCGCTGAAGTTCATGGCAGGTAATCGCGTACTTTTATGGCGTCACGGCCAAACTGATTGGAATATGGTTAATCGTTTTCAGGGCCACTCCGATATTCCATTAAATGATGTAGGTCGATATCAAGCCCAACATGCTGCAGAGATTTTAGCGGGCATGAACCCTACGACGATTATTTCAAGTGATCTAGGACGCGCACATGAAACTGCGCAGGCTTTAGCAAAGCTCGTTGGCCTAACTGTGAGTACGCATGAAGATTTGCGCGAAACCAATGGCGGGTTGTGGGAAGGTAAAACTGGATCAGAGAACCGCGCCGAAGACTTTCAAAACTTTATTCGATGGATAGATGGCGATGACAACCCAGCCGGGACGACAGGGGAGCGACGAAGTGAAGTTGCAGCCCGAGCAGTAGGCGTAATCAATAAAGCACTTGAGGGAAAATCCGATCAACTCTTAGTTGTTGCAACTCATGGCGGTACCGCTCGATGTGTCCTCGGTGAGCTTTTACAACTTCCACTTTCTCACTGGGGGGTTATTGGTGGACTTTCAAATGCGTCGTGGTCAATTCTCGAACGCAATCCCCGCCAATGGAATTTAATTGAACACAACGCCGGTTCTATCCCAGAGCCCGTCTATGGCGAGGAAAGCGGCGCGACTCCCGCTTAATTCATGCGGTAAGGTTTGCCCTTCTCAAGCAATTGGGGCTGTGGCGCAGCTGGTAGCGCACCTGCATGGCATGCAGGGGGTCAGGGGTTCAAATCCCCTCAGCTCCACCAATGGCTTTGTGCTGATTCTAATTAATAAATCGTCTCGGCACTCCACCAGATTCACGACTCCTCATATGTAAGGTAAACCTTGACATATGTAAGGATTTCCCTATTATAGGAGTTATGACATCTTGCATTACTGCTGCTGAATGAACACTGGCGAACCAACAGACATCGCCTTGCCTCGTGCAACTGCGGCAGTTTTTCGTGTTCTCGCTGGAGCAGATGCATCATTTTCTATCAGACAACTCGCACGCGTAGCTGGTGTTTCCGCTCCTAGGGCAATTGAAATCGTCAATCATGCAAGTGAGCGAGGGTTAATCCTTGTTGAGCTCGCTGGGCGTTCTCGGATGTGTCGATTAAATAGAGAGCATCTTGCCGCGGGCGCGCTCATTGACTTGGTGACAATCCGCCAACGAATGCTCCATGCCATTGAAGATGAGATAGCTTCGTGGAGAATCGCTCCAATGCATACAAGCCTTTTTGGTTCTGCCGCCCGTGGGGATGGGAATTCGCATAGCGATCTAGATCTGCTCCTCATACGTCCAATAAGTGAACCAGATAAGGAGTGGGAAGAGCAGAAATACACAAGTGGAGTACGTCTTAGAGCCAAAATTGGTAATCATGTGTCATGGTTTGATATTTCGAGCACTGAATTAAAAAGAGCGATGCGCGCATCGGAACCAATTATCGCCGAATGGAAAAGAGACTCTATCCATCTCTCAGGAGTGCAGTTATCAGATTTATTTCGACAATTACAGGGGAAGGGGAAGTGATGATGGCATCCAAGATAGGCGCAATTTCGACGTGTGGTCCGGAACAGGCAAGGAATCGACTAGATGTTGCCAAGCATTACCAAGAACTTGCCCACCTCAAAGCGAAAGAAAAAATTGGAGCAGCGCGAAATGTGGCCGTAGGAAATGCAGTTCTTGCCGGCATTGCCGCCTCCGATGCTATGTGTTGTTGGCATCTCGGTGAACGCTCTTCGAGTTCAAAGCATTCTGATGCCGTTACCCTTCTGGCAAAGGTGGATAAAAACTTAGCAAAGCATCTTTCAATACTAATAGGAGATAAGACCACTTCGCATTACGGGGAGAAGTTCATCGGTAGTGACACCCTTAAGAGTTGTTTAAGGGCAATGGATCACTTGATTTCTGCGGCAAAAAGAGAAGTAATGTGAAGGCTCGGCAAGAACTATTGAGGGAACATCGGGCAAGGACCTATCTACACGTCAGTACCTGTGAGAGTTCCCTGTAACCTATGCACATGTCATCTGAGCAGGACCGGGAAAGCGCGCACGCGGCCTATGACTTCGCCTACGTGCAGGAAAAATGGCTGCCCGTTTGGGACAAGATTCAACCCTTTAAATCTGGTCGTCCAGATGATGCGCGCCCTAAGAAATATGTCTTGGACATGTTCCCTTACCCATCGGGTGATTTACATATGGGCCATGCCGAGGCCTATGCACTCGGTGATGTGATTGCCCGCTACTGGATTCAAAAAGGTTTCAATGTCATGCACCCGATCGGTTGGGATGCATTTGGACTTCCAGCCGAGAACGCAGCGATTAAGCGTAATGAAGATCCAAAGATTTGGACTTATGAAAATATCGCTGTGCAGAAAGCTTCGATGCGCCGATTTGCTTGCTCCTTCGACTGGGATCGTGTTTTTAATACGTGTGACCCCGAGTTCTATAAGTGGAACCAATGGCTTTTCTTGCAACTATACGAACGTGGACTTGCCTATCGCAAGGACTCGGCCGTTAACTGGTGTCCAAGCTGCCAGACAGTTTTAGCTAACGAACAAGTAGTTGCGGGTTTATGCGAGCGATGCGATACGGCAGTTACAAAGAAGAAATTGAATCAGTGGTATTTCAAAATTACTGATTACGCGGATCGCTTACTTGACGACATGGCTCAACTTGAAGGCAAGTGGCCAGAAAAAGTATTGATGATGCAGCGCAATTGGATCGGTCGTTCAAGTGGGGCTAACGTCTCATTTGTCATTGAAAATCGAAGCGAACCAATCACGGTTTATACAACCCGTCCCGACACTTTGTACGGCGCAACATTTATGGTTGTTGCCGTCGATAGTGATTTGGCTGCCGAACTTGTAGTTGGTTCAGGCGTCGAAGCCGAGTTTGCCGCTTACTTAGAAAAGATTAAGGCCGATAGCGATATTGATCGACTTGCCACAGATCGCCCAAAGAGCGGCGTCTTTTTAAATCGTTATGCGATTAATCCAGTCAATGGCGCAAAACTTCCCATCTGGGCAAGTGATTATGTTTTGGCTGACTATGGCACGGGTGCAATCATGGCCGTACCAGCTCACGATCAACGAGATCTAGATTTTGCACGTGCAATGAAATTACCTGTGACCGTCGTTGTAGATACTGGCGATGAGGATCCAAACTCATCCGGAATCGCAACCAGCGGAGATGGCGTATTAGTTAACTCTGGCGCCCTCAATGGCATGAACAAGGCCGATGCAATCGCTGCGATCAATACGCAACTCGAAAAAGATGGTCTGGGAAAGTCTGCTCGCAACTATCGCCTTCGCGATTGGCTTGTTTCGCGCCAGCGCTACTGGGGTACTCCAATTCCAATCATTCACTGTCCATCCTGCGGCGAAGTTCCAGTTCCAGCTGATCAATTACCGCTGACACTTCCTAACGCTGATGGTTTGGATTTAAAACCAAAGGGCGTTTCTCCGCTAGGTGCTGCAACTGATTGGGTAAATGTTAAGTGTCCTAAGTGCGGCACGGATGCCAAGCGCGATACCGACACTATGGATACTTTCGTGGATTCATCCTGGTATTACCTTCGCTATCCATCATCGACAAATCATGACGAGGCTTTCGCTAAGAAAGATATGCAGACATGGCTGCCGGTAGATCAATATGTCGGCGGAGTTACGCATGCGATCTTGCACTTGTTGTACAGCCGCTTCTTGACGAAGGTTCTCCATGATTTAGAGATGTTAGATTTCAATGAGCCATTCACGCGCCTACTCAATCAGGGAATGGTTCTTATGGATGGCTCGGCGATGTCGAAGAGCCGTGGCAACTTAGTTCGTTTATCTGACGAGCTTGAACACCATGGTGTAGATGCGATTCGTTTATCAATGGTCTTTGCAGGACCTCCTGAAGATGATGTCGACTGGTCAGATGTTTCGCCATCAGGATCAGTTAAATTTTTATCACGCGCGTGGCGTTTATCAGGTGATGTGACAAGTGCACCCGGTGTCGATTTTGCTGCCGGGGAAATCTCACTTCGCAAGGCAACGCATAAAGCGCTACACGATGCCGATTTCGCTGTCTCTTCGCTTAGATTTAACGTTGCAATCGCTCGCGTTATGGAGCTCGTAAATGCAACACGTAAAGCTATCGATTCGGGTTGCGGACCAGCCGATCCTGCCGTTCGCGAGGCGGTAGAAGCTATTGCGATTATGTTGTCCCTAGTTGCACCATTTACTGCTGAAGAGATGTGGGAGCGTCTGGGTCATAAACCATCTGTCGCCCTTGCTGGATGGCCCGCAATAGATGAGAAGCTATTAATCGCAGATGCTGTCACGGCCGTTGTTCAAATTAACGGCAAGATAAAGGATCGCCTCGATGTCATTCCAACGATCAGCGATGCCGACCTTCAGGCTCACGCTCTAGCCTTACCCTCAATTATTGAGGCGCTTGAGGGAGTAACAATTTCCAAAATCATCACACGCGCCCCAAAAATCGTTAATATCGTCACCTAACTCATATCTTCGAGTTCCATATGGTGAGAGGCATTAAATGAAAACTATTTTGGATGCGATTGGCAACACACCATTAATTAACATCGAAGGTATTTGGGTAAAGATGGAGTTCATGAATCCATCGGGTTCGATCAAAGCGCGTATTGCAAAATACATGATTGAACGCGCAGAGGTCGAAGGTTTAATCAAACCAGGTGACACCATCGTTGAAGCAAGCAGTGGAAATACTGGAAATGCAATGAGCATGGTCGCCGCCGTTAAGGGCTACAAAATGTTAGTGATCATGCCCGATGGAATGAGCCCAGAGCGCACAGCAATCTCTGAAGCCTTCGGCGCGGAAGTTCATACGATGGGCGATTTTCATGTCAATGATGCATTGGCCGAGGCGCGACGCCGCGGTGCGCTGCCAGGTTTTTTTGCACCACAACAGTTTGATAATGAGTGGAACGTTCAGGAAAATCGCGAATGGCTTGGTCAAGAGATTTTAGATCAGATGCCAGTTTTGCCAGATTTAGTTATTGGTGGAGTCGGTACCGGCGGAACAATCATTGGTGTCGGTCAAGCCTTTAAAGCCGCTAACCCAAACTGTAAAGTTATCGCCCTTGAACCCTCTGAGTCATGCACAATCTTGTGCGGAGAAGTTTCAAAGCATTTAATCGAGGGTATCGCCGATGGCTTTGTTCCTGGGATCGTTTCGCGCCATCATGATGAATTAGATGGTGTTATCGATGTCGGCTCAGAGGAATCGATCACTGAGATGCGCCGATTAGCTAGTGTTCATGGGCTATTTGTCGGCCCATCGTCAGGGGCTCACATGATCGCCGCCAAACGCTTAAAAGAGCAGTACGGCGTCGAGAATGTTGTGACCTTCTTCTGCGATGAGGGTGAAAAATACATTAATGATTATTGGTTAAAGAAGTAATTATCCACACGGAGCAGGCTAGATAAGTTGTAAGGCGGCGGCCTCAATAATCATTGGGGCATGAACCATTTCACTCAAGCCTTTGAAAGTATCAGCAACTGGTGGTACGAACTCCATTATTCTCATATTCAAAAACGCGCACTTCTTATCCTTGGCGCACTAGTAATTCTCTTTTCGTCACTGATAGTTCTGCGCGGTGGAAGCCATGAAGTCGTCGCACCTCCGATAGTTGCCGTACAAATCGCAGCTCCAGAGATATTCATCGATGTCACTGGGGCTGTCAACAATCCCGGGGTCTACACATTGGCAGCCAATTCGCGGGTTATCGATGCTATTAAGGCAGCGGGGGATTCAGCGCCAGGGGCTGATCTCTCTACGGTCAATTTGGCACGCGTTCTATCTGATGGCGAACAGATCTATGTTGATGCAACGATTATCAATAATGCAGGTGTGCGTATCTCAAAAATCACACGTAGCGGACCCATCAATATTAACCGTGCCACGCTTGCTCAGTTTGATTCACTAGATGGCATTGGTCCTGTCATCGCCAAGAGAATTATCGAGTACCGAAAAGTTAATGGCCCATTTGCCTCCGTTGAAGATCTTCAAAAGGTGAGCGGAATTGGTGTAGCAAAATTCGCGAACATCAAAAGCAAAGTTCGCGTTTAGTCGATTACCGGGCCATTGCAGTTGGAGCTGCAATCTGGCTCGGTGCTCTTGTGCAGAGCGCTATTGCGCCTTGGCGAATTACATTTATCGCCCTTGCGTTGGCGCTCTTTTCTATTGTTAGTCACAAATTCCGTTTTACGGTAGTCATTACAGCGCTTTTGCTTGGTTCTACAGTGATGTCGCTTCGCGAGGCGGCTTTGCAAACATCTGAAATCACCCAGTTATATGGGCAATCCGTAGAGCTCATCGCGCAAGTCGTAACTGATCCAAGCCAGAGTATCTCTGGTAATTACAGTTTTATTGCACGTGCCATTTATGTACACACTGGTCAAAACTCATTTGGAATGCGAATTCCAATTAGAGTCATCACGCCACGATCGAGCGTTCTTAAACTCCTTCCTGGTCAGAGTTTTAGTGCAAGTGCGCGCATAGTCGATAGCAAAGAAGGACGTGTCGGCGCACTTGTTTTAATCGACGACGATGTCAAAATCCTTACACATGCATCCAGATGGGCGAAATCTTTATCCTCGATTCGATATGGGCTGCGAAATCTATCGGGGGATGGTGATGCCGGAGCTCTGATACCAGGAATGGTCTTGGGGGATACAGCTAAACAGAGTATCGAGTTTAAAACATCGATGAAGCGTTCGGGATTGACGCACTTAGTAGCCGTTAGCGGTGCGAACTTTGCAATTGTTTCAAGCTTTGTTCTGTGGTGCATGCAGTTTCTCTTTACTCGCATGAAATTTCGCCTCGGCGCTACGGCTATCTCGTTGATCTGCTTTATCGCTTTAGTACGTCCATCGCCCTCGGTTCTACGCGCAGCTGCAATGGCGGCCGTTTTGCTGATTGCTCAAGGCACGCATCGTGGCCGCGATTCACTCCCTGCTTTGGGTTTTGCGATGGGCGCCGTTGTCATTGGCGATCCGTGGCAGGCGCGGGATGCCGGTTTTGCGCTATCGGTGTTGGCAACGGGTGGACTGCTCGTATTTGCACCCCGTGTTGTTGAGAAGCTCTCCTCTTTTATGCCGCTCAAACTTGCCCAAGCTCTGGCACCGCCAATCGCAGCGATTGTGTTTTGCTCTCCAATCCTTGTCGCACTCTCTGGTTATTTATCACCAATTAGTATCCTGGCTAATTTATTGGCCGCGCCAGCCGTAGGCCCAATAACGATTGTGGGATTTATTGCCGCGCTCATCTCTCCATTTGCTCCATTTGTTAGCAGTATTTTAATCTGGCTGATTAGATTCCCGGCAGGTTTTATTTCCGGTGTTGCTACGTGGGCTGCAAAGTTTCCCGTGCTTACACTTCGAACGGGAAGCATCGGGTTTCTCATCGTGGCAATTTTTACGCTAACACTCTGGCTCTTTAAGAAATACATCAAGAGAATTTCAATTCTTGCTCTTGTTTTAATTTTGGCGTTGACATGGCTACAACGCTGGCCTGCCGGTGATTGGCAGATAGCTAACTGCGATGTTGGACAAGGCGATTCGATGGTTCTTAACTTGGGCAACCATCGAGGCATTGTTGTAGATGTCGGCCCGGATCCAGTGTTAGAGGATCGATGTTTGAGGGCCTTAGGTATAGATGAAATCCCACTCTTGATCCTTTCGCACTTTCACGCAGATCATGCAGGGGGATTAAGTGGTGCAATCAAAAATCGTAAAGTTTCACAGCTCTGGGTGAGCACTAATGCAGAGCCGTTATTGGAGAGCGCACATGTTGCATCTCTCATGACAGACACGGAGGTCGTGAAACCTCAGCGCGGTTTTACTGCCCAAATCGCTAGCTTCACGATCAAAGTACTGTGGCCTTCAAGTGGAACACATGTATTTGCATCAATGCCGGGCGAGGGTTCGGCTATCAATAATTCCAGCATCGCGGTGTTGATCGCCTCTAGTGATTTCACCCTATTTGCCGCCGGAGATTTGGAGCCACCGGCTCAGCATGAACTCGTAGGCGATGTCGCAGGCATTGATATTTACAAGGTCTGCCACCATGGCTCCAGATATCAAGACGGAGCTTTGATGAAGGCGCTGCGCCCAAAAATCGCTGTGATCAGTGTGGGTGCTAAGAATGCCTACGGCCATCCTGCTCCGCAGACGGTTGAAGCGCTGACTAGACTCGGGGCAGAAGTTCTACGAACCGATGTCAGTGGCGCTATTAGTATTGACGCTAAGGCCCACCAGTTTAAGATTCGTACAAGTAAGGGCCGATTTAATCTCTTTCGATTGGGGTAGCGCAATGAACGCCTTCTACCTCATCCTTGGATCAGAAGGTGCGCTCTCAGATCGCGCGATAAATAAATTAACGGCGCAATTAAAAGAGAACAACTGTGAGATCACAAACCTCTTTGCCGGTGAAACTATCGTTGGTGATATTGCCGATGCTCTAGCCCCATCATTATTTTCTGAGCGCCGGGCATTGATTCTGCGAGATTTACAAGATCTGCCTGAAGATAATCGCGATGAAATAACTCGATATTTAACTTCTCCGGATGAAACCATGACCGTTGTATTTGTTCATAAAGGTGGCGTTAAAGGCAAAGCACTTCTTGATGCGATTAAGAAAGTTAAGCCGGAGATTATTGCCTGCGAGCCACTGAAAAAAGAGGCTGAAAAAGAGGGATTCGTTAAGGAACTCTTTTTAGATATTGGACGCAAAGCATCTCCTGGCGCCATCACTGCATTAGTTGGTGCACTCGGAAGTGACATGCGCGAACTGCAAGCGGCAGTTTCGCAGATAGCCGCTGATGCACCTGCCGGTGTTATCGATGAGGTCATAATCGATAAATTTCATCAAGGTCGAATTGAAACAACTGGCTTTGATGTTGCCGATGCAACGTTAGATGGGAATTTATCGGGGGCACTCATCGCACTTCGCAGCGCAGTTGAAACAGGCACTGACCCTGTCATGATTACAAGTGCTATTGCATCGGCTCTTCGCTCTCTGGCTAAGGTATCTGGGGCAAATCGCGGTGTTAAATCCTTTGAACTCGCTGGCCAATTGGGAATGGCCCCTTGGCAGATAGACAAGGCGCGCAGACAGCTTCACCGCTGGTCGCCAGGTGCGATAGCCGATGCCGTCGGAGCCATCGCAACTGCCGATGCAGAGGTCAAGGGAGCTGCCAGTGACCCGATCTACGCGCTTGAAAAGGCCGTAACCCGAATCGTGACCTTCCAGAAAGTACAATAGAGACATGAACGACGTTCTTGGGTTAATTGTGATTGCTTTTACGCTCCTACTCGCGGCAGGATTAATAACTGGTCGAGTCAGAGCTAGATCCTGCTGTACACCGAGTGACCCAAAGCGGGATTTGAGAATGAATCCTCATAATGTGGACAATCACTCCTAAGTTCGACTGAGGCCACACTGAATAGGCTGAATTTGAGCCCTCACCAACAGATCCCATGCATCTTTACCTGCTCATGAAGGATTTACGCAGGGCAATTAACGCTCCATGAATTTGACCGTAGGGGGCGCTCATCCGTACTCTTATCCTCTGCCCGCCGCCATTTGAGTGGGCTTAATTGAACTGGAGTAACACGTGTACGCAATCGTTAAAGCTGGCGGACGCCAGGAGAAAGTCGCAGTTGGCGACACAGTAATCGTCGATCGTATGGCCGCTGCTGTTGGTGCAACTGTCTCATTCCCTGCCCTCCTCCTAGTAGATGGCGCAACTGTTACAACCGATGCCGCAGCGTTAGCGGCAGTTAAGGTAACTGGCGAAGTTCTTGAAGAGACTAAGGGACCAAAGATCGACATCTTGCGTTACAAGAACAAGACAGGTCACCGTCGTCGTCAAGGCTTTCGTGCAAAGCTCACACGCGTAAAAATTACCGCCATCAGCGGCGCGAAGTAAGGGAGAGAACGTAAATGGCAAGTAAGAAGGGTGTCTCCTCGACACGTAACGGTCGCGATTCAAATCCACAGTACCTAGGCATCAAGCGCTTTGGTGGCCAGGAAGTTAACGCAGGCGAGATCTTGGTCCGTCAGCGCGGAACACACTTTCACCCAGGCAAGAACGTAGGACGCGGTAAGGATGACACGCTATTTGCACTTGCTGCAGGTGCAGTTGAATTCGGTCGCGCTCGCGGACGTCGTGTTGTGAACGTGGTTCCGGCCGCTTAATTTAGGTTTCTCATAAATGAGCGAGCCGCGAATCGTGGCTCGCTTTTTTATTTCAATGACATTTATTACAGAGAGGGGTAATGCACATGGCAACTTTTGTTGATCGTGTAACCCTCTATGCCATGGCTGGAAAGGGCGGCGATGGTTGCGTCTCTGTTAAGCGCGAAAAATTCAAACCTCTCGGCGGGCCTGATGGAGGAAATGGTGGACGCGGTGGAGATGTAGTTCTCGTCGTTGATCCATCGGTTACAACACTTCTTGATTTTCATCATTCACCGCACCGTAAAGCCACGTCAGGTCACCAAGGATATGGCGATCGCAAAGATGGATATCAAGGCGATGATTTAATTCTCGGAGTTCCAAATGGCACAGTAATTCTCGATAGCAATGGCGAACAGATCGCAGATTTAATTGGCAATGGAACAATTTTTATCGCAGCCCAAGGCGGACATGGTGGTCTTGGTAACTTAGCGCTGGCTTCATCTAGGCGCCGAGCCCCAGGCTTTGCATTACTTGGTGAACCAGGTGAAGAGCGAACACTTTCATTAGAGCTTAAATCTGTCGCAGATATCGCACTCGTTGGCTATCCAAGTGCAGGTAAATCTTCGTTAATCGCAGCTATTTCTGCAGCCCGTCCAAAGATTGCCGACTATCCATTTACAACTCTCGTTCCGAACTTAGGCGTTGTCCAAGCGGGAGAGACTCGATTTACAGTTGCAGATGTTCCAGGATTAATTCCAGGAGCCAGCCAAGGCAAGGGACTGGGCTTAGAGTTTTTGCGCCACGTTGAACGCTGTGTTGCTCTAGTACATGTTCTTGACTGCGGAACACTCGAGACCGATCGCAACCCGGTGCAAGATTTAGAGACTATTGAAAATGAACTTGCCCTCTATGGTGGACTTGAAGATCGCGTTCGAATTATTGCTCTCAATAAAATTGATTTACCTGACGGCCAAGCGATGGCCGACATGGTCGCGGGGGAACTACGCGAAAAGGGCTATGAGGTCTATCCAGTTTCTGCTGCGTCGCGCGCCGGCCTTCAAGAGCTCACATATGCGATGGCCCGTTTGATTCAAAAAGATCGCGCCGCCGCCGTTGTTGAAGAGCGCACACGCATTGTTCTACGTCCCGTTGCCGTTGATGACTCAGGCTTTGCCGTTAAGGCAAATGCCGATGGTTCATTTACCGTTCGTGGTAAAAAAGTTGAGCGCTGGGTTCGCCAAACAAACTTTAAAAACGCTGAAGCAATTGGTTACTTAGCCGATCGCTTAGCTCAATTAGGCGTTGAAAAAGAGCTCTATAAAAAGGGTGCAGTTGCCGGCAGTGAAGTTCGAATCGGTGACGGCGCAACTGAAGTTGTATTCGATTGGGAGCCAACGATTGAGGCTGGAGCCGAGCAGTTAGCTGGCCACTTGCATCGTCGAGGTGAGGATTCACGTCTTGAATCGACATGGGCACAAAATGAGCGAGTAGAGATAGAAGATGTATTGAGCGAAGATGAAATCGCCAAGCAGTGGGAGTACAACGTTTCCGACCCTCGCACACCTAAACTTTCACCACCGATTACCAAGCAAGAGTCAGAGGATGGAGATGCCAAGTGAGCCGAGCGCAGATCACCTCTGCCAAACGCATCGTCATCAAGATTGGCTCGTCCTCTCTCACCGGTAAAGCCGGCTCGAAGCTAGATGAGGCTGCAGTTGAAAAACTTGTCGATGTAGTTGCCTCCTGCAAATCACGCGGTGCCGAAGTTGTCATTGTCTCATCTGGCGCAATCGCTGCAGGTTTAGCACCACTTGGTTTAAGCACTCGTCCACATGATCTAGCTACCCAACAGGCAGCTGCCTCCGTTGGGCAAGGTCTTTTAATCGCTCGCTACACCCAAAGTTTTGCCAAGCATTCAATTACCGCATCGCAGATTTTAATTACTACTGAAGATATTGTGCGCCGCTCCCACTATCAAAATGCTCAGCGCACTCTCTATCGCCTTCTCCAATTGGGAGTTGTTCCTGTAATTAATGAAAATGACACTGTAGGTACGCAAGAGATTCGCTTCGGCGATAACGATCGATTAGCAGCCCTGGTTGCACTTTTAATTGGCGCCGATCTCTTGGTTCTCGTCTCCGATATCGATGCTCTATACGATGCTCCACCAACTCAACCCGGCGCAAAAGCGATCCATGAAGTTGCAGATATTGCCGATATTGAAAACGTAGTTCTCGGCGGCTCAGGCTCTTCCGGAGTTGGTAGCGGGGGAATGGTAACTAAAGTTGAAGCGGCGCGAATTTCGACCAACGCTGGTATCCCAATGCTCCTCACTTCACTAACCGATGTTGACAGGGTTATGAATGGCGCCGAGTTTGGAACCTATTTTCACGCCCATGCAAACAAAACTACTTCACGCCTTTTATGGTTGGCTCACGCAACAACTACACAGGGAAAACTTGTTCTAGATGAGGGCGCTGTTAAAGCTATTTTGGAACGAGGAACATCGCTCCTTCCTGCAGGGGTTACTGCAGTTCATGGAGATTTCATCGCAGGAGATGCCGTTGAATTAGTTGGACCAGATGCCACAGTGATCGCACGCGGCCTAGTGGCATTTGATAGCGATGAGATTCCACAGATGTTGGGACGCTCGACTAAAGAGTTAGCTCAATCACTTGGGCCAGAGTATGAGCGCGAGCTTGTTCACCGAGATGATTTAGTTCTTCTCTGAGATTAACTTCAGAACTGGTGCAACTCGTGCGCTTCGACCATCTGAACTCGTTGGCTCGTCACTGAGCTTCACGATGACGGTTTTATTAGTTGGATCCATCCAGACAAATTGACCGTGCAGACCTAACATCAAGTTAATGCCGGCAAATGGATGCCAGACCTGTGCGCCATAGCCCCAGCCATAATCAAGGGTTACGGCAGGAGTTGAGATTCTGGTTAGCCAAGCGTCACTAATGATGTTTGAAGTTGGTTTCATTAACTCTGTGCCAACAAGGGCGTAATCACGGGCCGTGGCATTAAAGCAGCAGAAAGCCTTCTCGGTTCCACCAACGCGATCGACGTTCCATGTTGCCACGTCGGCGGCACCGACCTTCTGCCACACATTCTCGCTGAAGTAATCGACCAAACTCTTCCCGGTTAATTCCTTAATGATCATTCCTAGCATCTGCGTATCTACCGATCGATACTCTGCAAACGTTCCAGGCTCCTCCTTCATCATGCGATTGTGCATTAAGAACCAATCAACATCGGTGGAGGCATACATCTGTGCAATCGCTACACCCCAACCACTTGGGCCAGTTGGGTAGTTATCGGAAACGCCAACTCCAGCCTTCATATCTAGTAAATCCTTGACTGTGACTTTATCGAAACTAGTCCCCGCCTTGTACTGCGGCAAAATACTCACGAAGGTATCGCTTTCTTTTAACTGACCGCTATCGATGAGTTTGCCAATCATGAGTGATGTCATCGTTTTGGCCACAGAGTACGAAGGAAGTCGAGTGTGGGCATCCATGCCATTGAGGTACTGCTCGTAGGTTAAAACACCATCTCGAATAACTAGAAATGCATTTGTGTGAGTGGATGTTAGAAACTCATCAAAGGAAATTGTTGCGCCTTCAAACTCAACCGTTGCAGGCATCTGCTCTGAACCGATCTTCCAGATCGCAGATGTCGTTGCCGCCTTGATCGTGTGAGCGGGCATTAAATCCGGAGTCTTAGACGCGGGAGCCAGACCTAATTTGATGGCCGCTATCGGCTCGGGATATCTAATCGCCTTCGTGAGACCAAAGAGGGCTACATATATGACGAGAATGACGACGAGGGTTTTGCGAATTAATTTGAGCACGGCATGAGCCTAACTGCCGATAGGCTTGCCCGCATGGATGCCACAGCGATAATTTCAAAGCTCGCTGCATCGGCACGTATTGCGGCACGAACATTGAGTGTTGCCACCACTGCCGAGCGACGAGCTGCCCTCCTTGCTATCGCCGATGCGATTGAAGCACGCAGTAGTGAAATCCTTATCGCCAATGAGAAAGATATGGCCCTTGGGCGTAGTGCGAATTTAAACCCATCTCTTTTAGATCGGCTGCAATTAACTCCTGCGCGCATTAAGGGCATTGCCGATGGCGCGCGCCAAGTAGCTAGCCTTGAGGATCCACTGGGTAAGACTCTGCGTGAATCCGTTCTGCCTAATGGCATCGAACTTAAACAAATTTCAGTGCCATTTGGCGTAATTGGCATGGTCTATGAGGCTCGTCCAAATGTCACCGTTGATGCCGCAGTCATCCTGCTGATGTCTGGAAATGCCGCCTTGCTTCGTGGTTCATCTAGCGCCGCCGAAAGCAATCAAATTCTCGTCTCAGTAATGAGAGATGCGCTTTCGGCAACCTCCATTTCTACCGATGTCATTCAATTAGTTCCATCCAATGATCGAGATACCGTGAAGGCGCTACTGCATGCCCGCGGCAAAGTTGATCTTGTGATTCCTCGCGGCAGCGCCTCTCTCATTCGAATGGTCGTTGACGAATCTACAGTTCCAACTATTGAAACCGGCGCAGGCGTGTGCCATGTTTACGTCGATGAGTTTGCCGATCTGTCGATCGCTTTACCAATTATTGTTAACTCGAAGATACAACGTCCAAGTGTGTGTAATGCCGCCGAGACGCTTTTGGTTCATAAAAATATTGCCGAAAAGTTCTTACCTATTGCGATGAAAGCTCTCCATGAAGCTGGAGTCATCCTGCACTGCGATGCTGGCTCTTTAGCTCTGGCCAATTCGATTCCGGCCAGCCTTGCCACCGAAGAGAACTGGTCAACTGAGTATGGAACTCTTGAGATGAACGTGGCGATTGTAGATTCATTAGACGCGGCTAGCGATCACATCGCTACATACGGCACTCAGCACACCGAGGCGATAGTGACTGAAAATAGAGCTAATGCAGCTCGTTTTATAGCCCTGAGCGATTGCGCAGCGGTGATGGTCAATACCTCAACTCGATTTACCGATGGCGAGCAGATGGGTTTTGGCGCTGAAATCGGTATCTCAAATCAGAAACTCCATGCCCGCGGACCTATGGGATTAGAGGCAATGACTACAACTACGTGGATCGTTACGGGAAATGGGCAGATTCGCAGTTAGCTCGCGGATTAATTAGACTCCACACCCATGAGCAGCCTTTCACGCGATGATATCGCAAACCTTGCACGCCTTGCTCGCATTGAAATGAGCGAGGACGAGCTCGTGAGCCTTTCCAATGAGTTCACCGTCATTCTCGATGCCGTTGCCCGTGTACAAGAAGTTGCCAGTGCCGATGTGGAACCTACGTCGCACCCATTGCCACTTCGCAATGTTTTTCGCCCCGATGTTGTAGTTCCATCTCTTACTCCAGAAGAGGCGCTCTCTGGAGCACCTGCACAAGAAGAGTCGCGTTTTCGCGTTCCTCAGATTCTTGGTGAAGAGTGATCCGCAACAGCGCCGCCGAGATGGCGGCAAAACTTAGTTCAGGTGAAACCACGTCAGTTGCGTTAACACAGGCACATTTAGATCGTATTGCGGCAGTTGACACAGATGTGCATGCATTTCTTTTTGTTAATACCGAAGGCGCACTTGCGCAGGCTGCAGCTGTTGATGCAAAGCGCGCAGCTGGTGAAAAACTCTCACCGTTGGCCGGAGTGCCGCTGGCCCTTAAAGATGTCATGACACAAAAGGGTGTTCCAACAACGGCAGGTTCAAAGATTCTTGAAGGCTGGCGTCCACCATATGACTCAACGGTTGTTGCCAATCTAAAAAATAACGACATAGTTATTTTAGGTAAGACAAATATGGATGAGTTTGCAATGGGTTCGTCGACTGAAAACTCTGCCTATGGACCAACGCATAACCCATGGGATTTAACACGTATACCTGGTGGCTCTGGCGGCGGTTCATCGGCGGCCTTGGCGGCATTTGAAGCACCACTTGCAATTGGAACCGATACTGGTGGATCAATTCGCCAACCCGCTGCCGTTACAGGCACCGTTGGAGTAAAGCCAACTTACGGCGGAGTTTCTCGTTTTGGTTTAATCGCTTTTTCATCATCCCTTGATCAAGCAGGTCCTTGTGCGCGCACCGTTCTAGATGCCGCACTCTTGCACGAGGCGATTGCCGGCTATGACCCTAAAGACTCAACGAGTATTAATGCACCTGTGCCACAGGTTGTTAACGCTGCACGATCTGGGGATGTAAAGGGAATGAAGATTGGTGTCGTTAAAGAGTTAAATGGCGATGGTTATCAAAGCGGCGTTCGTGCGCGCTTCGAAGAGTCATTAGAACTTTTAGCTGCAGCGGGTGCTGAAATAGTTGAAGTATCGGCGCCTAACTTTGAATACGCACTTGCCGCCTACTATTTAATCGCACCATCTGAATGTTCATCAAACTTAGCCCGCTTCGATGCGATGCGCTATGGCCTTCGTGTTGGTGATGTCGATGGAGCATCGGCAGAGTCGGTCATGAACTTAACGCGCGAAGTCGGTTTTGGCCGCGAAGTTAAACGCCGAATCATTCTTGGAACATATGCCTTGTCATCGGGCTATTACGATGCTTACTACGGCAGCGCGCAAAAAGTTCGTACGCTTATTACCCAAGATTTCAATAAGGCCTTTGAAAAGTGCGACGTCATGGTTTCACCAACATGTCCAACAACGGCCTTTAAAATCGGTGAAAAATCCGATGATCCAATCGCTATGTATTTAAATGACATTGCAACTATCCCCGTTAACATGGCTGGAATTGGTGGGATGTCACTTCCTGCAGGTCTGGCTCCAGAGGATGGCCTACCTGTCGGATTCCAAATCATGTCACCTGCGATGCAAGACCAGCGCATGTACTTAGTTGCCGCCGCCCTTGAAGCCGCACTCCTATCTAAATGGGGCGCACCATTGCTTTCACTCGCACCAGAATTGGTGGGCAAATAAATGGCACTTACATACGATGATGTCATTGCAAAGTACGAACCGGTCTTAGGCCTTGAAGTTCACGTTGAATTAAATACCAAGTCCAAGATGTTTTGTGGCTGCAGCACAATATTTGGCGGCGAACCCAACACACAGACCTGTCCAGTCTGTTTAGCCTTGCCAGGGGCTCTTCCAACGGTCAATGAAAAAGCTATCGAATCCACGATAAAGATTGGCCTTGCCCTTAACTGTTCCATCGCACCCTTTAGCCGCTTTGCACGTAAAAACTACTTCTATCCCGATATGCCTAAGAACTTTCAAATTTCCCAGTATGACGAGCCGATCTGCGTCAATGGATACGTTGATGTCGAGATTGAAACCGATGAGGGTCCAAAGAGTTTTCGCATTGAAGTCGAACGCGTTCACATGGAAGAGGACACCGGTAAATCACTACACGTAGGTGGCGCAACAGGTCGTATCCATGGCGCAGAATATTCGTTGCTCGATTACAACCGCGCAGGAATACCTTTAGTTGAGATTGTTACCAAGATTGTTCCAGGAACTGGAAAATACGCACCAGAGGTAGCAAAGGCATATGTTGCTGAACTTCGCGATATTTTGCGCTCACTCGGCGTCAGTGATGTAAAGATGGAGCAGGGCTCACTTCGCTGTGATGCCAACGTTTCACTTCGCTTAATTGGCGCGCAAACTCTTGGTACTCGCAGTGAGACTAAAAATGTTAACTCGCTTCGATCAGTTGAACGCGCGATTCGCGGAGAGATGATTCGCCATGCTGAGCTTCTCAATAAGGGGGAGCGTGTCGTACAAGAGACTCGTCACTTCCAAGAAGAGTCTGGTCTAACACGATCTGGCCGTTCTAAAGAGCAGGCTGAGGATTACCGTTATTTCCCGGAGCCAGATTTAGTTCCAGTTGCACCAGATGAAGCTTGGATTGAAACGCTTCGCTTAGCTTTACCTGAGCGACCATCGATTCATCGCAAGCGCTTGCAAGAGGCTTGGGCTGTGCCCGACAAGGAAATGGCGGCGATGATTAACGCCGATGTTTTAAACATTGTTGAAGCGACAGTTAATTTGGGTGCAGATCCAACTAAGGCGAGAAGCTGGTGGCTCGGCGAAATCTCACGAATCGCAAATGATAAAAATGTTGCAATCGCAACTCTTGCCATTACTCCCAATGATGTTGCCGAGATTGTGGCTCTCGTTAGCGCAGGCGAGCTCACCGACAAGTTAGCGCGCCAAGTAATCGAGGGTGTTATCGCTGGAGAAGGAAAGCCTGCAGCAGTTATTGCAGCCCGCGGAATAAAAGTTGTTAATGATGATGGCGCGCTCATGGCCGCCATTGAAAAAGTCTGCGCCGAACAGGCCGATACTGCTCAAAAAGTTCGAGATGGACATTTACCTGCAGCAGGTGCCTTAATCGGCGCAGTCATGAAAGAGACAAAGGGCCAAGCAGATGCCGCTCGCGTACGAGAGCTTCTACTTGGTCACCTTGGTCAAGCTTAATTAGAGAATTACTGCATCTTCACTTTCAACTAATGACTCTTTGCCGATATTGATAAAGAAGAACAAGACGATGGCACCAACAAATAGCAGTGCAGCACTAAACTTAAATGCCACAGTAAAGCCATGCGTCATTGCATATGCCTGAACTTTCTCACCTAAAGCCGAGTTTGCAGTTGCATATGTGGCCGTTGCCGTTGCCGCCACAGTATTAAGGAGCGCGGTACCGAGCGAGCCACCAATCTGCTGACTCGTGTTAACCATTGCACTTGCAACACCAGTGTCATCGTGTGAAACACCGTGAAGCGAGGTCGAAGTAAGTGGAATAAACACAAGTGCCATTCCACTAGACATAATCAAAAGCGCGGGCATTACATGTGTTAGGTATTAAGTATCTGGTGTTATGTTCGATAGAAACAAGAGACCAAGACTCGCAGCGATTAGTCCAGGGACCATAAGTGGCTTTGGGCCAACCTTTGGCAAGAGCTGTGAGGCGATTCCCGCAAAGACAATAATTCCAGCAGTAAATGGGAGGAAGGCGAAGCCAGATTTCAAAGGACTGTAGCCAAGGATTACTTGAAGGTAGAGACCTAGAAATAAGAACATCGAAAATAGCCCGGCGCCGACAACAAGTGAACCAAGGTACGAGCCACCGCGGTTGCGCTCGGTAATTATGCGAAGCGGCATGAGTGGATTGGCCACCTTACTTTCTATGATCACAAAGACAATAAGGAGCACTACAGCGCCACCAAGGAAGCCGAGAGTATGTCCATCTGCCCAGCCCGATGTTGCAGCTTGGTTAAAGCCATAAGTAAGTGAGAAGAGACCTGCAGTTGCAGTAATAACTCCAGGTACGTCATAGGAGTGATCGCCTACGGCCTTTGATTCATGCACAAAACGCGTTGCCAAGAGGAATGCAATTATCGCGATCGGAACGTTCACACCTAAGCACCAACGCCATGAGAAGAACTCAGTCAACGATCCGCCAACGATTAAACCAATAGCCGCGCCTCCACCAGAGATCGCACCCATTACACCAAATGCTTTAGCGCGCTCGGCCGGCACCGTGAAAGTAACAGAGATAATTGCAAGAGCGGCAGGTGCCAGAAGAGCTGCAAAGACACCTTGCAATGCACGTGCACCAAATAACAGGCTTTGAGTTGATGCGATTCCACCCAATGCAGATGCGCCCGCGAAACCTATGAGGCCAATAAGAAATATCCTCTTACGGCCCATGAAGTCGCCGATACGGCCACCAAGTAAGAGTAGGGAACCAAATGCCAAGGTATATGCAGTAATGACCCACTGCTGATTAGCATCGGTAATACCAAGATCAAGTTTTGCACTCGGGATCGCTATGTTCACAATCGATGAATCTAGAATGATCATTAGTTGCGCAATTGCAACTACAAAAAGTGTTCGCCAGCGATCTGGCGCTTGGCCAGCAGGATAATTAGGATTTACCACGTAAAAACTCCATTTTCGATTAAATGATTGCTCTCCGGAAGGCTAGAATTATCGCATGCCTACGATGAAGCCGCGTTCTGGACTAGTTACCGATGGAATGGAGCGAGCACCTGCACGTGGAATGTTGCGCGCAGTTGGAATGGGCGATGAAGATTGGGTAAAACCTCAAATTGGTATCGCATCCTCATGGAATGAGATAACACCATGTAATTTATCTCTCGATCGTTTAGCAAAAGCCTCACGTCAAGGCGTCATCGATGCAGGTGGATTTCCAATGCAGTTCGGCACGATTTCAGTCTCTGATGGAATCTCAATGGGACACGAGGGAATGCACTTCTCGCTGGTTTCGCGCGAAGTAATCGCCGATTCAGTTGAGACTGTTATGCAGGCCGAGCGCCTCGACGGAATGGTTACTTTTGCAGGATGTGATAAATCACTTCCCGGAATGATGATGGCCGCAGCACGCATCGATGTAGCGAGTGTCTTTGTTTATGCAGGATCAACTCTGCCGGGACAGGTCGATGGAAAAGATGTCACGATTATCGATGCCTTCGAAGCTGTCGGTGCATGCGCCCGTGGATTAATCACACAAGAGCGCGTTGATCAGATTGAGCGCGCAATCTGTCCGGGTGAAGGTGCATGCGGAGGAATGTATACAGCGAACACCATGGCAAGTATTGGTGAGGCAATTGGCCTTTCACTTCCAGGATCGGCCGCGCCTCCTGCCGTTGATCGCAGACGCGATGCCTTTGCAGTTAAATCAGGGGCGGCCGTTGTCGAGTTAATTCGTGCAGGAATAACAACGCGCGATATTTTAACAAAGCAGGCATTTGAAAATGCGATAACAATTTTAATGGCGTTAGGTGGTTCAACGAACGCGGTCCTGCATCTACTTGCAATTGCACATGAGGCCGACGTTGATTTAGAGCTCAATGATTTTCATCGCATTGGTTCAAAGGTTCCATTACTTGGAGATCTAAAGCCATTCGGTCGCTTCGTTATGAGCGACATGGATAAAATCGGGGGAGTCCCGGTAATTCTTAAAGCCTTGCTCGATGCCAAGATGCTGCACGGAGATGTTCTTACTGTCACTGGAAAGACGATGGCTGAAAACTTGGCCGACATTAATCCGCCAGATCCTGATGGAGAAATTTTGCGCGCATCATCAAAGCCACTCTCAACCGATATTGGAATTACAATTTTGGGTGGCTCCCTTGCACCCGATGGCGCAGTATGTAAGACCGCTGGAATCGGAATTGAATCCTTTGAGGGACCTGCCCGCGTATTCGAGCGCGAACAGGCGGCGATGGATGCCTTGGAAAACGGAACGATTCAAGCCGGTGATGTAGTCGTAATTCGCTATGAAGGTCCAAAAGGCGGACCTGGCATGCGCGAGATGTTGATGATTACCGGTGCAATCAAAGGTGCAGGCCTTGGTAAATCAACGTTACTTCTAACCGATGGACGTTTTTCCGGTGGATCAACTGGTCTTTGTGTTGGCCATGTTGCACCTGAGGCCGTTGATGGAGGTCCGATCGCATTTGTAAAAGATGGAGATATCGTTCGAATCGATATAACTAATCGAACAATGGATCTGCTTGTCGATGCCAAAGAGCTAGAGGCCCGCACAGTTGGCTGGAAGCCTTTGACCCATAAATACACTCGCGGAGTCCTACATAAGTACTCAAAATTGGTCGGATCGGCATCTAAAGGCGCGGTCTGCGACTAGGAGTGTTCAAATTGTGAGATGTGCATCTCATACCTTGACTCACGTGCAAAGCTGTTGGAGAATATGGACATGTTTACAACAGTTGTCGTGGTGATTTAAAAGCGCGTGATCTAGCAATTCGATCGCGCGCTACCCTCAGTTAATCTGGGGGTTTTTTCATTTAACAGCAATGTGAGGCACGGAAGGAGAATGGACAATGAGTCAGATGAATGGAGCTAGCTCCCTCGTCGCATCATTAGAGGCCGCTGGCGTCGATGTGATGTTTGGAATTCCTGGCGGTGCAGTTTTGCCGGTTTATGACCCACTCTTCTCTAGCTCAATTCGCCATATTCTCGTGCGCCACGAACAGGGCGCTGGTCATGCTGCAACTGGCTATGCCCAAGTAACTGGTCGCGTTGGCGTATGCATTGCAACCTCTGGGCCAGGGGCTACAAATCTTGTAACGCCACTGGCCGATGCGGCAATGGATTCAGTTCCTGTTGTTGCAATCACTGGTCAAGTTCCCTCCCTTGCAATTGGTACCGATGCATTTCAAGAGGCCGACATCCGTGGCATCACAATGCCATTTGCTAAACATAGTTATTTGATTACAGATCCTGCCGATATTCCGCGTGCAGTTGCCGAGGCTTTTCATATCGCAAGCTCTGGGCGGCCTGGCCCAGTTCTCGTTGATATCTCCAAAGATGCCCTGCAGAAAATGACCGACTTTAACTATCCAACATCGGTCTCACTCAAAGGCTATCAACCACAGATTGCACCAGATGCACAGGCAATTCTCGATGCCGCTGATTTAATCGCGCAATCTAGTAAGCCGGTCTTCTACGTTGGTGGTGGAGTTATTAAGGCCAACGCCTCACGTGAATTATTAGAGCTCGCACAACTTCTTGGCGCTCCTGTCGTTACAACATTAATGGCGCGCGGGGCCTTTCCAGATAGCCATCCATTGCATCTTGGAATGCCAGGAATGCATGGCACCGTAGCTGCCGTCACTGCGCTTCAAAAATCTGATCTACTTATTACTCTCGGTGCACGCTTTGATGATCGTGTAACTGGAAAGCTTTCAACATTTGCAGTGAATGCAAAGGTAATTCACGCCGATGTTGATCCAGCTGAAATCGGTAAGAATCGCTTTGCCGATGTTGCAGTCCTTGGGGATTTAAAAAATACAATTGCTGCTTTAATTCCAGCGGTAAAGGTAGCCCTGGCAAAGAATCGTCCGGATTTAACAGCCTGGCTTCGCCAGATGCACTCGCTGAAATCGGCATACCCATTGGGCTATGACACACCTAAAGATGGTTCACTTTCCCCGCAGTATGTAATCGAACGTTTAGGTAAAATCTCTGGACCAGAGGCAATTTTCGCATCCGGTGTTGGTCAACATCAGATGTGGGCTTCGCAATTTATCTCTTATGAAAATCCACGCACATGGCTTAACTCAGGTGGACTTGGCACTATGGGATATGCAGTTCCTGCAGCCATGGGCGCCAAAGTTGGTGCACCCGATACAACTGTCTGGGCGATCGATGGCGATGGTTGTTTCCAAATGACAAACCAAGAGTTAACGACATGTGCGCTCAATAACATTCCAATCAAGGTTGCGATTATTAATAATGAGTCACTCGGAATGGTTCGCCAGTGGCAGACGCTATTTTATGAAGGCAGATATTCAAATACGAGCCTTGAGTCAAAGCGCGTTCCAAACTTTCCACTATTGGCAGAGGCGATGGGCTGCGTAGGCCTAAGTTGCGAACGACCAGAAGATGTCGATGCAACAATTGAAAAAGCGATGAGTATTAATGATCAACCCGTGGTAGTTGATTTCCGAGTACATCGCGATGCAATGGTGTGGCCGATGGTCGCTGCCGGAACATCCAATGACGACATAATGATTGCGCGCGAAACCGCGCCCGACTGGGATTCACAGGAGCTATAAAATGGCCCAACACACCCTCGAAGTAATCGTCGAAAACTCACCTGGCGTTTTGGCCCGCGTTGCCGGCCTATTTGCACGCCGTGCCTACAACATTGAGCGCTTATCTGTTGGTCCGACCAGTAACCCCGAGACCTCTAAAATGGAGATAGTGGTTAACCTGGAAGGCCATGCTCTAGAGCAAGTAATTGCTCAGCTGGACAAGTTGATCAATGTAATTGCGATTAAAGAGATTTTGCCAAATGCACCACAGCCCGTAATTCACGACACTCAACCCGATTACCAGAACTAAGGAGAAATACCGTGGCAGCAACGATGTATCACGAAGAGGATGCCGATCTATCCATCATCCAGGGTCGCAAAGTCGCGATCATCGGTTACGGCTCACAAGGACATGCGCACGCACTTAACTTGCGCGATAGCGGAGTCGATGTTCGCGTCGGCTTGAAAGATGGTTCACCATCTAAGGCAAAGGCAGAGGCTGAAGGGCTACGTGTAGTTAGCGTTGCCGAAGCGGTACAAGAGGCAACGGTCATCATGATCTTGGCACCTGATCATCTTCAGCGCCATATTTACACCGATTCAATTCTTCCTAACCTAAAAGATGGCGATGCGCTCTTCTTTGGTCATGGATTTAATATCCGTTTTGGCTACATCAAGCCAAGCACAAACGTTGATGTCTGCATGGTTGCACCAAAGGGCCCAGGGCACTTAGTCCGTCGCGAATATTCAGCAGGTCGCGGAGTTCCAGTAATTGTGGCAGTTGAGCAAGATTCAACTGGCAATGCATGGCCACTAACGCTCTCTTACGCAAAAGCAATCGGTGGCCTACGCGCCGGCGGAATTCTGACTACCTTCACCGAAGAGACCGAGACCGATCTATTTGGTGAGCAGTCTGTTCTCTGTGGTGGAGCATCCCAACTAGTTATGTACGGCTTTGAAGTTCTTACCGAAGCTGGATACCAGCCAGAGGTTGCATACTTCGAGTGCTTACATGAACTTAAATTAATCGTAGATTTGATGTACGAAGGCGGAATCGCAAAGCAGCGCTGGTCAGTATCTGATACTGCCGAGTTCGGTGACTATGTATCTGGTCCACGTGTTATCGATCCACATGTGAAAGAGAACATGAAGGCAGTTCTTGCCGATATCCAGAGTGGTGTTTTTGCTAAGCGCTTCATCGATGATCAAGAGGCTGGCGGAGTTGAATTTAAGACTCTTCGCGCCAAGGGTGAGGTACATCCAATCGAGGCTGTAGGCCGCGAACTTCGCAAGATGTTCTCGTGGATGAAGCAGTCAAAGGCCGATGATTACAAAGAGGGCAGCGTAGCGCGTGGCTAAACCTGTCGTATTAATCGCTGAGGAGTTAAGTCCTGCAACGCTAGAGGCACTTGGTCCAGATTTTGAAGTCATTAACTGTGACGGAGCAAATCGCGACGAGCTTCTAGCTGCCCTTAATAAGGGAGTCGATGCTGTTTTGATTCGCTCTGCAACCAAAATGGATGCAGAAGCTATCGCTGCGGCAAAGGGCTTAAAAGTTATTGCTCGTGCAGGTGTTGGTCTAGATAATGTTGATATTCCTGCAGCAACTGCTGCCGGTGTCATGGTTGTTAATGCTCCAACTTCTAACATAGTAAGTGCCGCCGAATTGGCAATCTCGCTACTGCTTGCATCTGCGCGATTTATTTCACCGGCTCACGCTGCACTTCGAAACGGTAAATGGGCACGCTCTAAATACACCGGCGCCGAGCTATTTGAAAAGACTCTTGGAATCGTTGGCTTCGGACGTATCGGACAGCTAGTTGCCCAGCGTATGCAGGCATTCGGTATGGATGTCATTGCATATGATCCATATCTTCAGCCAGCTCGTGCTGCGCAACTTGGTGTAAAGCTAGTTGATTTAGATGAGCTGCTACGAACTTCGGATTTCATCACTATTCACCTACCAAAGACGAAAGAGACTGCCAATTTGATTGGCGTTGAAGCGTTGAAGAAGGTCAAGCCAGCTGTGCGCATAGTTAATGCAGCGCGTGGCGGAGTATTGGATGAGGCGGCTTTATACGATGCAATCGTTGAAGGTCGTGTGGCTGGTGCAGGTCTTGATGTTTACGTTACAGAACCCTGCACAGACTCACCTCTATTTACATTAGATAACGTAATTGCCACACCTCACTTAGGTGCATCAACAGATGAGGCACAGGAGCGTGCAGGTATCGCCGTTGCCGTATCGGTTCGCAAAGCCTTAGCTGGTGAACTGGTGCCGGATGCCGTTAACGTAAAAGGCGGCGTGATTCACGAAGATATTCGTCCATCGCTACCACTCGTTGAAAAGATGTCAGAGATTGCAACTGAGCTACTTGGTGAGCTGCCAGTAAATATAGATGTCACTGTTAAAGGTGAAATCTCAATTCATGATTCATCGATTCTTGGAATCAGCGCGCTCAAAGGCGCACTCTTGGCAGTAGGTGCTGAAGAGGTTACTTACGTTAACGCCCCAGGATTAGCCACAGAGCGCGGAATGGTTTCAGCAGTTACAACCACAGCTGATTGCCCTGAGTACCGTTCAATGATTACTTTGCGTGCAACAACTGGAAGCGGCAAAGCGATGACAATTGCAGGAACGCTCATGGGAATCAAGCAAGTTCAAAAGATTGTTGCTATTGATTCATTCCGCCTTGATCTTCCACCAACCGACAACATTCTCTTTATTCGCTACGTCGATCGCCCAGGAATCATTGGCACTGTCGGCCACACTTTAGGCGACGCTAAGGTAAATATCGCAGCAATGCAGGTAGCCCGAAGCGAAGTCGGCGGCACAGCCCTTATGGCCTTAACCGTAGATTCACACGTGAGCGAAGAGATAGTCGCGAAAGTTAAGAAGGATACAGATGCCGAGTTCGTTCGATCAGTATTTTTGGTGGAGTAATGAAAACTATTAACTTAGCCGTGATCGCAGGAGATGGAATCGGACCTGAAGTTGTTAATGAGGGTCTGAAGGTTTTAGATGCCGTATCTAAGAAATACGATCTCGAGTTCAAACGCACCGCCTTTGATTTAGGCGCAGCATTCTGGCACCGCACGGGAGAAGTTCTGCCTGATGCAACGTTGGCCGAGATTGCAAAGGCCGATGTCATTTTGCTCGGGGCAGTTGGAGATCCAACTGTGCCAAGTGGAGTTCTAGAGCGCGGGCTTTTATTAAAGCTGCGTTTTGCCTTTGATCACTACGTTAATTTGCGGCCGGCACGCTTGATGCCAGGCGTTACTGGGCCCCTCGCCACTAATGCACCCATTGATTTCATCGTTGTTCGCGAAGGCACCGAAGGACCATACGTTGGTGCAGGTGGAGTTTTGGCTGAAGGTACAGACGCAGAGATTGCAACTGAGGAGAGTCTAAATACTCGCCGAGGCGCAGAGCGCGTTATTCGTGATGCATTTGAGCGCACGTTAAAGCGCGATCGCAAAAAGTTAACCTTAATTCATAAAAACAATGTGCTAACCCGCGCCGGGGGATTGTGGACTCGTACATTTAACGAGGTCGCTAAAGAGTATCCAACGGTAACAACTGATTATCTCCATGTTGATGCAGCATCAATGTTCTTTGTCACCAATCCTGAGCGCTTTGATGTTGTCGTAACCGATAACTTATTTGGCGATATTTTAACTGATATCGCAGCTGCAATCTGTGGCGGAATTGGATTGGCGGCATCTGGAAATATCAACCCAACTGGAAAGTTTCCATCAATGTTCGAGCCAGTTCATGGTTCAGCCCCTGATATTGCTGGCAAAAATATCGCCGATCCAACAGCGACTGTCATGTCAGTTGCAATGATGCTTGAGCATTTAGGTTTTAGCGATGCGGCGCGAGATGTTGAGCGCGCTGTAGCGGCAGATTTGTTAGTACGTGGAGATAAAAAGCGAAGCACTAATGAAGTTGGAGATGCGCTCGTCGCAGCGTTATAACTATGAAAATTACACTCAACCCGAATGCTAAAGATGCTGCCACACGTGATGCGCTCGTTGCCGAAGGTGGCTTCGGTAAGTACTACACCGATCACATGGTCGTCTGTGAGTGGAGCGAAAAAGATGGTTGGAGTGAGCCCGAGTTAAAACCATACGGACCGATCTCATTAGATCCTGCCACGGCAGTATTTCACTATGGCCAGGAGATTTTTGAGGGCTTAAAGGCCTATCGCCAACCCGATGGTTCGGTTGCACTCTTTCGCCCAACGGCAAATGCCAAGCGCTTTGCAAAATCTGCAGCACGTTTAGCGCTACCAGAGATGAGTGAAGAGCAGTTTATTGAAAGCATCGAAGTTCTAGTCAAGCAGGATGCTGGCTGGGTACCTAATAAAGTAGGAGAGTCTTTATATCTTCGACCATTTATGTTTGCGACCGAAGTTGGTTTAGGCGTTAGACCATCCAATAAGGCCACATATATGTTGATTGCAACTCCAGCAGGTGCATATTTTGATCCATCCAAAGCCGTATCAGTCTGGATCTCAACAGAGTATGTTCGCGCAGCACTCGGTGGCACGGGCGAGGCAAAGTGCGGCGGAAACTATGCCGCCTCACTTGTTGCGCAAAAAGCTGCGCTCAAAGAGGGCTGCGATCAAGTTGTTTGGATTGATGCCGTAGAGCGCAAGTGGGTTGAGGAGATGGGCGGCATGAACCTTTACTTTGTAAAGGGCAAGGGCTCGGATGCAACGGTTGTTACACCTAAGCTCACTGGAACTTTGCTTCCAGGAATTACTCGCGATTCGATTTTGACTGTTGCAAGAGATCTTGGATATAAAACTGAGGAGGTCATGCTCAGTATCGATGATTGGCGCGATGGTGTTGCAAGTGGTGAAATCACTGAAATCTTTGCATGCGGTACCGCTGCAGTTGTCTCACCAGTGGGGCAAGCAAAGAGTGCGATGGGAACGTGGGTTACTGGAGATGGACAACCCGGTGCCATCACTATGCAGATTCGTAACCATCTACTCGGAATTCAACATGGAACAATCACCGATACTCACAACTGGGTACAAAAGGTCTGCTAATGCCAACCTCTGACGCTTTTCATATCTACGACACCACGTTACGTGATGGCGCTCAACAAGAGGGTCTTAACCTTTCAGTCCATGACAAGTTAGCGATTGCGCGTCACTTAGATGATTTAGGCGTTGGTTTTATTGAAGGCGGCTGGCCTGGAGCAAATCCAAAAGACACAGAGTTCTTTGCCCGCGCTAAAAAAGAGTTAGTTTTAAAGAATGCGACCTTTGTAGCATTCGGTGCAACACGTCGTCCGAACATTAAGGCAGCCGATGACCTTCTTCTTGGGGCACTTCGCGATAGCGGAGCACCGGCAGTAACGCTAGTCGCAAAGGCCTTTGATCGCCACGTTGATTTAGCACTAAAAACATCGCTAGATGAGAACTTAGAAATGATCCGTGACTCAGTTACACATCTAATTGCCGAAGGTCAGCGCGTATTTTTAGATGCGGAACACTTCTTTGATGGCTACCGTAACAACCGTGCCTATGCCCTAGAAGTTGTACGCGTTGCCGCCGAAGCCGGCGCCGATGTCATTGCACTCTGCGATACCAACGGGGGAATGTTGCCCGATGAGTTATCACAAGTAGTCCATGATGTTCTTACTGCTAGTTCGGCCCGCCTAGGTATTCACTGCCACAACGACACAGGCTGCGCAGTTGCAAACTCCATGGCCGCAATCGCAGCAGGTGCTACTCATGTACAGGGCACGCTCAATGGCTATGGTGAGCGCACGGGAAATGCCGATCTAGTCACGATTATTGCCAACTTAGAGTTAAAGAAGCATCAATTAGTTTTGCCCAAGGATTCTCTGCGCGAGGCCTTCCGTATCTCCCATGCCATCGCTGAAGTTACAAATGTTTCTTCAAGTGCGCGCCAACCATATGTCGGCGTTTCAGCCTTCGCTCATAAGGCAGGTTTACACGCCAGTGCAATCAAAGTCGATCCCTCTCTCTATCAGCATGAGGATCCAGCATCGGTTGGAAACGATATGCGCATGTTGGTCTCTGATATGGCAGGGCGCGCATCGATTGAATTAAAGTCACAAGAGCTCGGTGTTGATCTAGGTGGAGATAAGGCGCTCATCGGCCGCATTGTCGATCGCGTAAAAGAAATGGAGTCACGCGGCTTTACCTTTGAAGCTGCCGATGCTTCTTTCGAACTTCTTGTCCATGAAGAGATGAGCGGAAAACGCCCATCCTTCTTCACTATTGAACACTGGCTAACAACTGTAGAGCGCGCAGAAGATCAAAGTATTGTGACTAAGGCTGAAGTCACTGTCGTTGCTTTAGGTAAAAAGATGATCTGTAACGGCACAGGAAACGGCCCTGTTAACGCTTTTGATAATGCATTGCGCACCGGATTAGCTCAGCTATATCCAGAACTTGAAGTTCTAGAGCTCACTGATTACAAAGTGCGCATTCTTGAAGGCCGCCTAGGTACTGGTGCCATCACGCGAGTATTAGTTGAAACGAGTGATGGCAAAGGCGAATGGAACACTGTTGGTGTACACGAAAATGTAATCGCGGCATCTGCCATGGCATTAGAGGATGCACTCACCTTCGGCCTCCTCCGTCAGGGCCGCAAACCCGAGTAAAGTTGCACCCGTGAGCGATCAATTCGAAAAGCTGCTAACTACTTTTCAAAGGCATTTAGAGGTTGAGCGCAATCTTTCAGTTCATACAATTCGTGCATATATGGGGGATCTGAATTCGCTCGTAGAACACCTAGAAAAACTAGGTCTTTCAGATATCGGCGTACTCGAACTTTCACATCTTCGTTCGTGGCTAGCTAATCAGGCAGTCAAAGGGGGAGCGCGGACAACGCTTTCAAGGCGCGCAACGTCGGTGCGATTATTTACTAAATGGGCGCTTAAAAATAAATATATTTCGACCGATGTTGGCGCAACTCTTGCAACTCCAAAGGGACATCGCACTTTGCCAGAAGTTCTAGATGTGAACAATGCCAAGTTGGCGATGGATTCCATGGCTACACGGGCTGCTGAGGAAGAGTCACCTTTATCTTTGCGTGATGTTGCGATGCTCGAGCTTCTCTATGCAACGGGTGCACGTGTTGGAGAGCTCTGTGGTTTGGATATTGGCGATATCGATTACACCCGAAATACGATACGAGTTATAGGTAAGGGCAATAAAGAGCGGGTGATTCCAATGGGTAGACCAGCGATTAAAGCGCTCGAGGCATGGTTGGCCGATGGACGCGGCGCGCTAGTGACTAATCAATCTGCACAGGCCGTCTTTTTAGGGGCTCGAGGAAAGCGCATCGATCAGCGCACCGTGCGAAGCGTTGTCTATGAAGCCTTATCTGCGATTGAAGGCATTGAACGTATGGGTCCACATGCCCTGCGACATTCGGCAGCGACACACTTGCTTGAAGGTGGGGCAGATTTGCGCACAGTGCAGGAGATTCTTGGACATGCATCCCTTGCGACAACTCAGATTTATACGCATGTTTCTACTGAACGCCTGCAAAAAGTATTCAAACAGGCGCATCCACGCGCATGAATTCAGCAATCGTAGTTATACCTACCTATAACGAGGTTGAAAGCATTGGGCGGATCCTGGATGCACTCAAAGCATTACCGGTAGATGTTTTAGTTATCGATGATGGCTCACCCGATGGCACGGCCGATTTCTGTCGAACTCGAGGCGTCGAAGTTATTTCGCGCAGCGGCAAGATGGGGCTAGGTAGCGCCTATCGAAGCGGCTTCGCTGTTGCATTAGAGCGTGGCTATGCCACTGTCATTGAAATGGATGCCGATGGTTCCCATCAAGTAAACGATCTAGTAAAGATGATGGAGTGGATCGGCACTAGCGAGCTTTTAATCGGTTCCCGCTGGGTCGCCGATGGTGCAATCGAAAATTGGAGCAAGTTTCGCGAATACCTATCAAGGGGTGCCAACGCCTATGCCAATGCCCTTCTATCCCTCGGAGTAAAAGATGCCACGGCCGGTTTTCGAATCTACGATGCCGAACTTTTAAAGCGGATGAACGTGGCCACCATAAAAAGCGAGGGCTACTGCTTCCAAATTGAGATGACCCGTCGGGCGCGCTCTTGCGAGGCAACGATTGGTGAGATCCCTATTACCTTTGTTGAGCGAACACATGGCATCAGCAAAATGTCCTTCTCGATCGCCCTCGAGGCCATCCTTCGCATCACTTCATGGGGGTTTTTGCGCTTAATCGGTCGGTAATTGGCGGCTAAGGAGTACCTATAGAATTGCCCCCGCACCGTAAGTAATTGCGGTGACATCTCAGCACTGCCTTGGCCTTAAAACCAGGTGAATCATCTCGGTCCGTTTATTCGGTCGATGACTCTCAGTGCGACGGGCCCAACAAATAGTTAGGCCACAACCGAGCGGGTTTTTTGCGCGTGCGCATTAAATCTATGAAGGAGTAAACCTGCCATGGCAGTTGTAACAATGCGAGAACTTCTCGACAGCGGAGTCCACTTCGGACACCAGACTCGTCGATGGAATCCAAAGATGAAGCGCTTTATTTTCACTGAGCGCAATGGCATCTACATCATCGACATTCAGCAATCACTTGCACTCATTGATAGTGCATATGAGTTTGTAAAGGATACGGTCGCTAAGGGCGGTCACATTCTTTTTGTTGGAACAAAGAAGCAAGCACACGAACCGATCATGCAACAGGCTGCACGTGTTGGAATGCCAACCGTCACTGAGCGCTGGTTAGGTGGAATGCTTACTAACTTCCCAACTGTTTACAAGCGTATTCAGCGCCTTAAGGAGCTTGAGGCACTTGAGAACACCAACGACCTTCTTCTTACTAAGAAGGAGCTCTTGATGCTTCGCCGTGAACGCGAAAAACTATTTAAGAACCTTGACGGTATCCGCCACATGACTAAGTTGCCTTCAGCAATCTGGGTTGTAGATAC
>Ga0208566_1000240_pt1 | contig 39582 bp, 34 predicted proteins | sample PL_2010_150m_FD_184159 | JGI IMG/M metagenome (GOLD analysis project Ga0208566, IMG submission 184159) | Freshwater microbial communities from Powell Lake, British Columbia, Canada to study Microbial Dark Matter (Phase II) - PL_2010_150m... | ecosystem: Environmental > Aquatic > Freshwater >...
CACCCAGGTGTATGTCGAGGCGCTGATAGCCGAGATCACCGCCGACAAGGCCGCCGAATTCGGCATCCAGTGGCAGGACCTGAGCGGTGCCGGCAAAACTTCGACGCAGGCTTTCGGCGGCACCAATTTCGGCACCACCAGCCAGAACATCCTCAGCCTCTCGCAAAATCCCGGAGGGGCAGGACAAGGGCTGAATATCGGGGTGGTGAAAGGCGTCATCTCGATCCCCGGGATCAGCGGCCAGGTGCTCAATCTCGGCCTGCTGGTGCGGGCGCTGGAGGCCGACAACAACGCCAACATTCTCTCCACCCCGACCTTGCTGACGCTGGATAACGAGGAAGCCAAGATCGTCATCGGCCAGAACGTCCCGTTTCTCACCGGCTCTTACGCCATGTCGGGCGCAGCCACCACGCCCACGCCGTTCCAGACGGTGGAGCGGCGCGACGTCGGCGTCACGCTGAAGGTCAAGCCGCAGATCTCCGACGGCGGCACCGTGCGTTTGCAGATTTATCAGGAAGTTTCCAGCGTACAGGACAACGCCAACGCCGCCGGCGTGATCACCAACAAGCGCTCGATCGAATCGACCGTGCTGGTAGACGACGGGCAGATCGTGGTGCTCGGCGGCCTGATCCAGGATTCGTTCAAGGACGGCGTCAGCAAAGTGCCGCTGCTCGGCGACATTCCGCTGGTCGGCGGCCTGTTCAAATACAACACCCGCTCGCGCAACAAGACCAACCTGATGGTGTTCCTGCGCCCGACCGTGCTGCGCGACGCGCAACGCGCCAACCCGCTTACCAGCGAGCGCTACGACTACATTCTCGGCGAGCAGGGCAAGCTCAAGCCGGGCAATACGCCGCTACCCGATCAGGAATTGCCCAAGCTGCCGCCCCAGTCCGCTCCAGCCAACTGAAGTTCCTGGTAGACAGTCAAGGTGAATCGTATGGATGCAACACAGACAGACCGCCTCCCCCTTTGCAAAAGGGGGATTGAGGGGGATTTGGCGGAGCCGGAACTTGCCGCCACCGTTAAATCCCCCCTGCCCCCCTTTTTCAAAGGGGGGTTATCCTGCAGGTTTAACTTCGCTGACTACTAGGATGATTCCTGCCGGCAAACTTCCCTACGCCTTCGCCAAGAGCAACGGCGTCGCCGTCACCGCACTGAGCGACGGCTTGGCCGAGGTGGCGGTACGCGACAACGCCCGTTCCGGCGCGCTCGCCGAACTGCGCCGCGCTCTCGGGGTGCCGTTGCAAGCCCGCCGCATCGCCGTTGCCGAGTTCGACGAACTGCTGGCTACGCTCTACAACGGCACGGGCGCCGCCGCCCTGGCCAACGACTTGGCGCAAGACCTCGATCTTTCGCGGCTGCTCCAGGAAATCCCGCAGATCGAAGATCTCATGGAAAGCCAGGACGATGCGCCGGTGATCCGCCTGATCAATGCGCTGTTCACCCAGGCGCTGCGCGACGGCGCATCCGACATCCACATCGAACCGTTCGAAACGCGCTCGGTGGTGCGGCTGCGCATCGACGGCACGCTGCGCGACCTGATCGAACCGGCGCGCGCGCTGCACGCCGCGATCATCTCGCGGATCAAGATCATGGCGCAGCTCGACATCGCCGAGAAACGCCTGCCGCAGGACGGGCGGATCACTCTGCGGGTGGCCGGCAAACCGGTGGACGTGCGGGTCTCGACCATCCCCACCGTGCACGGCGAAAGGGTAGTGCTGCGCCTGCTCGACAAGCAGGCCGGGCGGCTCGATCTGACCAAGCTCGGCATGGACGAAACCACGCTGGCGCAGATGGATAAGCTGATCCGCGAACCCCACGGCATCGTGCTGGTCACCGGGCCGACCGGCTCGGGCAAGACCACCACCCTCTACGCCGCGCTGTCCCGGTTGGACGCCGCCGCGCTCAACATCATGACCGTCGAAGACCCGATCGAATACGACCTCGACGGCATCAGCCAGACCCAGATCAACAGCAAGATCGAGATGAGCTTCGCCCGCGCCTTGCGCACCATCCTGCGCCAGGATCCCGACGTGGTGATGATCGGCGAAATCCGCGACCTCGAAACCGCCCAGATCGCCGTGCAGGCCAGCCTCACCGGCCACCTGGTGTTCGCCACGCTGCATACCAACGATGCGGTCAGCGCCGTCACCCGGCTGGTCGATATGGGGGTGGAACCCTTCCTGCTGGCTTCGAGCCTGATCGGGGTGGGCGCCCAGCGCCTGGTGCGCCGCCTGTGTCTGGAATGCCGCCAGCCCTTTTCCGCCGACCCGGTCCAACTGCGTGCGCTGGGGTTCGCGCCGCAGGACGGAACCTTTTATAGCGCGCAAGGTTGCCCGGCCTGCAACCACACCGGTTATCGGGGGCGCACCGGCATCTACGAATTGCTCACCGCCGATAACGATCTGCGCCGCCTGGTCCACGACCGCGCCGCCGAACAGACCCTGCGCGAACAAGTTCTTGCCCGCGGCATGGTGTCCTTGCGCGACGACGGGATGCGCCTGGCCGCCCAAGGCGTGACCAGCCTGGAAGAAATCGTGCGGGTGACGCGTGAATAGGTATTCATGCCTATGAACCCCCTCCCTTGCGCGTTTAGCGCGCGGGGGAGGGTTGGGGAGGGGGCATTTGCCTGGATAATCGCCTGCCCCCATCCCAACCTTCCCCCGCGTGCGGGGGAAGGAGTGACACCGGCAAGCGGTCGAGAATAATTCATAGATTACATAGACATCTCATGGAAGCCTTCCAGTACCAAGCGCTAGACGCCACGGGTCGCAGCGTATCCGGCGTGATGCAGGCCGACACGCCGCGTCAGGCGCGGATGCAGTTGCGCGCGCAGGGGCTGCATCCCAGCGCGGTCGAGCCGTTGCGCGCGCGGGAACGTTCCCCTTGGGCGCGCGGCATTTCCGCCGCCGAACTGAGCCTGCTGACCCGGCAAATGGCGACGCTGCTCTCCTCCGGCCTGACCATGGAGCAATCGCTCACCGCCTTGATCGAAGAAGCCGAAGAGCCGATGACCCGCGAGGTGTTGGGCGGCGTCAAGGCCGAGGTGATCGGCGGGCTGTCGCTGGCCAGCGCGCTGGGAACCTACGCGCAAAGCTTTCCCGAATTCTACCGGGCGCTGGTGCATGGCGGCGAGGAATCCGGCGCGCTGCCGACGGTGTTGCAGCATCTCGCCGATTACCTCGACGCCCGTCAGGCGTTGAAGCAGAAAACCACCCTCGCGCTGCTGTACCCGATCCTGGTCACGACCGTGGCGATCCTGATCGTCACCGGCCTGCTGATCTACGTGGTGCCGCAGATCGTCCAAGTGTTTCAGCAGTCGCGCCAGAGCCTGCCGTTGCTGACGCGCGCGCTGATCTGGCTGAGCGACTTCCTGCGCGGCGCCTTGCCCTATATCGTGGTGATGATCATCGGCGGCCTGGTTGCCGCACGCATGGCGTTACGCCGCGCCGCGCCGCGTCGGCGCTGGGATGCCTTGTTGCTGCGCCTGCCCTGGCTGGGGGCATTGATCCGCGGGGTCAATACCTCGCGTTTCGCCAGCACCCTCGCCATTCTGTTGGAAGGCGGCGTACCGTTGCTGACGGCGCTCAATTCCGGGGCGCAAGTGATGACCAACAAGGTGATGCGCGAGGCCATCGAGAACGCCATCGAGCGGGTGCGCGAGGGGGCCAGCCTGGCGCGGGCGTTGGGGGCAACCCGGGTGTTCCCGCCGCTGCTGGTGCACCTAGTCGCCAGCGGGGAGGTCAGCGGCAAGCTCGAACAGATGCTGGCGCGCGCCGCCCAGCTCGAGACGCAAGCGCTGGAGCGGCGCCTGGCAATGTTCCTGACCTTGCTCGAACCGGTGATGATCCTGGTGATGGGCGGGGTCGTGCTGCTGATCGTGCTGGCTATCCTGCTGCCGATCATCGAGATCAACCAGTTGGTGCATTGAGCCGCCAAGCACTACTTCGGAAACCAGCCCTTTTCCGTTAAAATGCCCGTCATGACAGGCAATATATTCTTGGTAGGGTTGATGGGTGCGGGCAAGACCACCGTCGGCAAATTGCTGGCGAAACACTTGCACAAAACCTTCATCGACTCCGACCACGAAATCGAGAAACGCACCGGCGTCAACATTCCACTGATCTTCGAGGTGGAAGGCGAGGCCGGATTCCGGGCGCGCGAGACGGCGATGATCGCGGAACTGAGCGCGCTGTCGAATATCGTGTTGGCGACCGGCGGCGGCGCGGTGCTGAATCCGCTGAACCGGGAAAACCTCGGCAAGCACGGCACCGTGGTGTATTTGCACGCCAAGGTACGCGATTTGTGGCATCGCACCCGCCACGACAAGAGCCGCCCGCTGCTGCAAACCGCCGACCCGCAAGCCCGGCTCAACGAGCTGTTTATCCAGCGCGACCCCCTGTACCGCGAAATCGCCGACATCGTCATGGATACCGGCGAACAAAGCGCCCATGCCCTGCTGCATCAACTGGAAGATAAAATCAAACAACTGCAATGCAAACCCTGAACGTCAATCTGGGAGACCGCTCCTACCCCATCCTCATCGGCGAACAACTGCTTGCCCGGGCCGACTTGATCCTGCCGCATCTCGCGCAAAAGCAGGTGGCCATCGTCACCAACACCACCGTCGCACCGCTGTACCTGGACACCCTGCGCCTGGCGCTGGAAGCCCAGGACGTAAAAGTGGTGCCTATCGTGCTGCCGGACGGCGAGGCGTACAAGACCGCGGAAACGCTCAACCAGATTTACGACGCGCTGCTGAGCAACCGTTGCGAGCGCAAGACCACCTTGATCGCGCTGGGCGGCGGGGTGATCGGCGATCTGACCGGCTACGCCGCCGCCACCTATCTGCGCGGCGTGCCGTTCATCCAGGTCCCCACCACCCTGCTGGCGCAGGTGGATTCGTCGGTCGGCGGCAAAACCGGGATCAACCACCCGCTCGGCAAGAACATGATCGGCGCCTTTTACCAGCCGCAACTGGTGCTGGCCGACACCCTGACGCTGAACACCCTGCCGGACCGCGAATTGAGCGCCGGCCTGGCGGAAGTGATCAAGTACGGCCTGATCGGCGACCTTGCGTTTTTCGCCTGGCTGGAACACAACATGGCCGCGCTGCTGGCGCGCGATCCGGCAGCGCTGGCCTATGCGATCCACCGCTCTTGCGAGGACAAGGCCAAAGTGGTCGCCGCCGACGAGCGCGAAGGCGGCATTCGCGCACTGCTCAATCTCGGCCACACCTTCGGCCACGCCATCGAGTCCGGCATGGGTTACGGCAACTGGCTGCACGGCGAGGCCGTGGCGGCGGGAACGCTGCTGGCGGCGGATTTGTCGCGACGCATGGGCTGGTTGAGCGCTACGGATGTCGAGCGCACCCGCCAGTTGTTCGAGTTGGCTGGACTGCCGGTGATCGCACCCGACTTGGGGGTAGCGAAATACCTCGACCTGATGGGGCTGGACAAGAAAGTGGAAGGCGGCAAAATCCGCTTCATCCTGCTGCGCGCCATCGGCGACGGGGTGGTGACCGCCGACGTGCCGGAAGCCTTGCTGAAGGAAACGCTGACCCATTATGCCGGGTGATCTCGCCCCCTACGCGGCCGCCTCGCAAAACTCCCACGGGCGCCGCTTTCCCGAGCCGGCGCCGGCAGGGCGCAGCGAATTCCAGCGCGACCGCGACCGCATCATCCATTCCACCGCCTTCCGCCGCCTGGAATACAAGACCCAGGTGTTCGTCAACCACGAAGGCGACCTGTTCCGCACCCGCCTCACCCACAGCATCGAAGTTGCGCAGATCGGCCGCTCGATTGCCCGTAACCTGCGCCTCAACGAGGAACTGGTCGAGGCCATCGCGCTGGCGCACGATCTCGGCCACACCCCGTTCGGCCATGCCGGCCAGGACGAGTTGAATCTGTGTATGAAGGAATACGGCGGCTTCGAGCACAACCTCCAATCGCTGCGGGTGGTGGACATGCTGGAAGAACGCTATGCCGAATTCGACGGGCTGAACCTGACTTACGAGAGTCGCGAAGGCATTCTCAAGCACTGTTCGCCGCAGAATGCGGAAAAAATGGGCGAACTGGGCGAACGTTTCCTGAACAACGGACAACCCTCGCTGGAGGCGCAGGTCACCAACCTGGCCGACGAGATCGCCTACAATAACCACGACGTGGATGACGGTCTGCGTTCCGGCCTGATTACCCTCGAACAACTGGCGGAAGTCGGCGTGTTCGCCCGCCACCTCGAGATGGCGCAACAAAGCTATCCGGGCCTGGCGGGCAGGCGCTTGATCCATGAAACCGTGCGGCGCATGATCAACACCCTGGTGCTCGACCTGATAGAGCAGAGCAGCGCCAACATCGCCGCGGCAGCGCCGCAATCCATCGACGCGGTGCGCGCCGCCGCGCCGCTGGTCGCCTTCAGCCCGGCAGTACGTGCCGAGCAGCAGGAGCTCAAGCGCTTCCTGTTCCAGCAGTTGTATCGCCACTACCGCGTCATGCGCACCAGCAACAAGGCGCGCCGTATCGTGCGCGAACTGTTTGCCGCCTTCATGCAGGATGCCCGTTTGCTGCCGCCGCAGTACCAGGAAAAGGCCCGGGAAGACAAACCGCGCGCTATCGCCGACTACATCGCCGGGATGACCGACCGCTATGCCAATCTGGAACATCGGCGCCTGTTCGATGTCGATGAGGTTTGATTTTCATCCCCGCCGCCCCAGTTACCGCTCGTCTGCAAAACCTTACCGCCCGTCATCTCCCGCTGGTAATCTTGCCTCTCATTCGCTAGGATTAAGCAACGACTTGGGATACCCTCGAATTCCCCAACCCCGCCAACAAGTCAATCCGGGAGGCGGTCGGTTGAACACCCCAGCAAATTGAAAGGAAGGCATGATGAATATCCACAAAGCGCCGGTTGGACAGTCTGCCGGTTTTAGTCTGATCGAGTTGATGATTGTGGTGGCGATTGTCGGCATCCTGTCTGCTGTTGCCATACCCGCCTACCAGGAATATGTAAAGCAAGGGAAGACCCAGGAAGCCACCTCGACCCTGTCCAACCTCAGGGTGCAAATGGAGCAGTTTTATCAGGACAACCGGACCTACGCCGGCTCGACCGCGTGTTCCCCCGGCGCGGGTACTACCAAGTATTTCACTTTTTCTTGCACAGCGGGACCTTCGTTAACCGCTTATACCATCACCGCAATGGGTGTCGCCGCCCAAGGGATGACAGGTTATAGCTACACGATAGATCAGGACAACGCCAAAACCTCGGTGGTGCCTGGTGGAACCGGTGCCACCTGCTGGATCTCGTCAAAAGGCGAATCATGCTAAAAATGCCATCCATGGCCGGGGCAAGGGGGTTCACGCTGATCGAGCTGATGATCGGGATTTCGATCATGAGCCTCGTGATGGCGCTGGCCATGCCCAGCTATCGGACATGGATCCAGAACACCCGGATCCGCAACAGCGCCGAAGCCATCCTGAACGGCCTCCAGGTTGCGCGGATGGAGGCGGTTCGGCGCAACATTCCGGTACAGCTGGTGTTGGGAACCGGGTCGGCCTGGACGGTCGGCTGCGTGACCGTCACGGCGACCTGTCCGGCCACCATTCAGAGCCATTCCAGCGGCGAAGGCTCGTCCGCAGCCGTGACGGTCACTCCCAGCGCCGGCGGCACCTTCGTCTTTGATCCGTTCGGCAGGCGCACCACCCCTGCCGTGGGCGCCGGCACCGCCCGGCTGGATGTGGCCACGACCGCCTTGACCGCTACGGAAAGCCGGCCGTTGCGCGTTACCGTCGACGTGGGCGGCAACACCCGCATGTGCGATCCCAGCACCGGCGTTGCGACGACCGACCCCCGTCACTGTTAATCCAGGAGACCCGCTATGCACCGCAATGACACTCCGGCTTTCCCAGCGCTGAAGCGCATGAAAGCGCCCGCCCTCCAACGGGGCGCGGTTTTGCTGGAATCGATGATCGCGATCCTGATTTTTTCGATGGGCATACTCGCCATCGTCGGCTTGCAGGCGGCTATGGTCAAAAACACCACGGAGGCGAAATATCGTGCCGAGGCCAGTTTCATCGCGCAGCAGAAAATCGGGCAAATGTGGGCAAACCCCGATCCGGCCAATTACGGCAGCCACCTCGAGTCGAATACCGACATTTCCGCGTTGCTGCCCAATGGCACCCGCACCGTTACCCAACCTGCCGTCGGACAGTTCGTGATCACCATCACCTGGCAAGCTCCGGGAAGTGCCGACGAACATAACTTCACCACCACCGCCAGCATCACCGGAGGCTAGCGCCATGTCATCCCTTATTCCAGTTCGCAATGCACCCTCTCCCGCGCTGTTGCGCACCCCTCTCCCGCTCGCGGGAGAGGGGCTGGGGGAGAGGGTGCTTTTATTGCGAAATGAATTTATCCCTCCGACATGTCCAGGCGCCCGCGCACAGGCCGGTTTCAGCCTGGTGGAAATTCTGGTCGGCCTGGTCATTGGCCTGCTCGCCAGCCTGGTCATCATGCAGGTTTTCTCCGTCTTCGAAGGGCAGAAACGCGCCACCACCGGCAGCGCCGATGCGCAGATCAACGGCAGTGTCGCGCTGTATAACATCAAGCGCGATGCCGAAATGGCGGGATTCGGCCTGCCCGTTTTCAGCAGTCAAAACTCCCCGCTCAAGTGCACCACGCTGCCCACTTTCGACCATGACGGCAACGCCGCCACGCCGGTCATCGACCTGTTTCCGATCGTGATTGCCGACGGTGGCGGGCTCAGCGACACCATCGCGATACGTTATGGCAGAACCTCGATGGGCGGCATTCCCAGCACGGCGAATGTGGCAGGGACGACCGCCAGCTTCACCACCAACAACAATATGGGCTGCCAGGCCGATGATTGGGCGATCATCAGCAGCCTCACCAGTTGCGCCATGGCGAAAGTCGCCGCGACCTTGCTGAGTCCGGCCACCCGCACCGACTGGGTCACCATGCCACTGACCGCCACGCCCGCTGTGTTGTCCGGCAGCATCGCCTGCGTCGGCAAATACCAGAAAGACTCGCCTTACGATGACCATTCCTCGCCGCTGGAATATTTATACTGGGTCGACAACGGCAATCTGGTGCTGGGCGGCGATCCTGCCACCACCGGCAGCGGCACCCCCGTCGTCGCCGGCATCGTCAGTCTGCAAGCGCAGTACGGCGTATCCGCTGTCGCCAACAGCAACCAGATCACTCAATGGGTAAACGCCACCGGCGCCTGGGCCGCGCCAATCGCACTGCCCGCCAACCGCAACCGTATCAAGGCAATCCGCATCGCGGTCGTGGCGCGCAACGGCAACACCTTGGAAAAAACCAACGTCACCAATGCCTGTAGTTCCACCACCGGCGCCAACCCCACCGGGCTGTGCGCCTGGGACGGCAGCGGCGGCTCGGCGGCACCGTCGATCGACCTGAGCGCCGACACCAACTGGCAAAAGTACCGCTACCGGGTATTCGATACCATCATTCCGCTGCGCAGCATGATCTGGTCCAAGGACAATCTATTATGAAGCCGCATCCACTCAGTACCCGGCACACAAAAGCAAGGCCTCAACGCGGGGTAGTGCTGTTCGTCGCCCTGATCGCGCTGGTGGTCATGTCGCTCGCTGCCGTCGCATTGATCCGTTCAGTGGACACCGCCACGATCATCGCCGGCAACCTGGCATTCCGCCAGGCCGCCACCACCACCAGCGACCGCGGCTTCAACGATCCCGCCAGTGGCGCCATGGCCTGGCTAACGACGACATCCGCCAACAACGGCACCAAAGACCCCACCAAGGATGCCACCCACGCCTTCAATATCACCAACACCGGCGCGGGCTATTATTCCAATGCCGACCCCGCCTTGAGCCTCACTACCGACGCCACTTGGACCGGCGGTAGCGTGGCGCTACCCGACGACGGTAGCGGCTACACCGTGCGTTATCTGATCCAGCGCATGTGCCGCGTTGCCAACCAGTTGCTCTCGGATGCCAACTGCCTGCTCAGCGATGCCGACATCGACACGAGTTCCCACGTAGTACGTACCGCCCCGGAAGCAGGCCGCAGTATGCCCGGCAAACCCCCGCTTTACCGGATCACGATCCGCACGGCCGGACCAAGAAACACCTTCAGCTATATCCAGGCATTTGTCTATTAGGAGGCAACCATGAAAAGCCATCTGCATACGCCCCTCGCTATCCGCCATTTGCCCCACCTGATCCTGGCCGCCTGCCTGGCTTTCCCGCTCCCCTCTCTGGCGGGGCCGGTCACGCTGGCAACCGCGCCGATGGCGAATGCCACCACCACATCCGTGTTGCCCAACCTGATGTTCATCCTGGACAACTCCGGCAGTATGGGCTGGGACTACCTGCCTGACTGGGCGAACGGCAACTACTGCAAGAATGTTCCCACGACGACAAACGCAACATCCGATTGTTATCCCGGCAGCCGCGGTATGGCGCCCTTCTATTCCGCCGATTTCAACCGGATTTATTACGACCCGGCGATCACCTATGCGGTGCCATGGGACGCCAGCCTGGCGACTCCCGCCAACAAGACCAGTTATGCCGGAACCGGCAATACCCCCAAGGATGGCTACGGCATCCAGTCCGCATCCACCACCGCGTTGACCACCAGTTATCCGGATGTGGAGTATTGCACCGACGGCACCTACAGCGACTGCTTGCGCAACGACAATTACATTCTGCCCGGCACGGTGAATAGCAAAAGTTACACGACCTTGCACGAAACCACCGCCACCGGCAGCAAATCCCTCGCGACCGGCACCGTGGCCGCGCCGACTACCGTCACCCGCACGCTTGGCCCTTACTATTACGTGATGATTCCGGGCGAATACTGTACCGACCAAGGGATGACTTCCTGCATCACCGCCACCGCGCCGGACGCTGCCCACCCTTTCCCGGCCAAGGTACGCTGGTGCAATTCAACCGCGCTGACCACCTGCAAGGCGACGCAAGATATGACCCAAACTCCCGCCTACCAGTATCCGCGTTATCCGACTATCGTCACCGCCGCGGGGGTGGCTGCCGGGGTGAGTTCCGGGCAGATCACCGCCACCAATATGCCGCAGAGCGCTCAGATTGGCGGCCGCGCTCGCCCTACTTGCACCATTTCCGCCAGCAGTTCCTCATGCACGGCCGGTATTGCAGCTGATTGCACTGCGCAAGCGGCGGCCGCCAAGACGGTGATCACCAGCATCAAACTCATCAACGCCAGCCATCCCGCCCCCGGCACGGAACTGCTGACGGAATCCTTCACCTATTGCCACGCCAGCGGCACCTCCAGTACGCGTCGGAACGGCCTTGCCGCCGCGATTCAGGCCAAAATCGGCAACGGCTTTATCGCCAGCCTGCCGGGAAGCAGCAATGTTGTGGCGATCACCGCACCCGACGGCACTTATAATGGCGCGGCCCTGCCCGGCACGGCCACCTGGACCAGCATCACCCTGGGCATCACCACCGCCTTTGCCGGCGGTGCCACGGCCGTCGATCCGGTGGTTGTTCCCGGTTCCTTCCAACGCATCGACATCATCGCCGGGCAAACTTATGGCAACATCGTGGTCGGCGGCACCACCGTCGTCAATCGCACCACCCGCACCGATTGCGCGGCTGCACCGAATTGCACCTATGCCGAGGAGTTGTCCAATTTCGCCAACTGGTATGCGTGGTACCGGACCCGTATGCAAATGATGAAGACCTCGGCAAGCAGGGCCTTCAAGACCATAGACAATAAATACCGGGTAGGCTTTTATACCATCAACGACACGGCCAACCAGTACCTGAAAATCAATACGTTCAATTCCGGTGCAGGCAATCAAAAAGCACTGTGGTATACCAAGCTATTCGCAGCCAGCCCCGGCAGCGGGACGCCGCTACGCTCCACGCTATCGGAAGTCGGGCGCATCTTCGCCGGCAAAAATCCGCTCGGTGTATCGCCCAGCGACGACCCGATGCAGTATTCCTGCCAGCAAAACTTTGCCTTGCTGACCACCGACGGCTACTGGAATACCGACGTCGCTGCCGATGTAAAAACCGTGAGCGGCGGAACCTTGGGCAATCTGGATGGCGGCGCCACCCCGCGCCCGATGTACGAGGGACCCAGCGCCAGTTCCGGCTCCCTGGCGGATGCCGCCAAGTATTATTACGATACCGATTTGCGCACCAGCGCGCTGGGTAACTGTACCGGCCCCCTGGGTCTGGACGTATGCGAGAACAATGTGTTCGTCAGCAGCACCGACAACAATGTCCAGCAACATATGACCACCTTTACCCTGGGGTTGGGAGTGGACGGAACGCTGGTCTATCAATCGGACTACAAAACGGCGACTTCGGGGGACTATTACAAACTCAAGAACGGTCTTTCCACCACGGTCGGCGGTGTGACCACTGCGGTGAACTGGCCGGTGCCGGCTGCAGATACCGCTACCGCAGTGGACGACCTGTGGCACGCCGCAGTCAATGGGCAAGGCAGCTATTTCTCGGCCAAGAATCCTGCCGAACTGGCGAGTGGGCTTAACGATGCGCTCGCTGCCATCGGCGCAAAAATCGGCTCGGGTGCGGCGGCGGCCACCAGTACGTTGAATCCTGTTTCCGGCAACAACTACGCCTATGTCGCCAGTTACACCACGGTGAGATGGACCGGTAATCTCGAGTCGCGCAGCATCAACATCGATACCGGTGTCGTCAGCGAGGCCGCGACTTGGTGCGTGGAAAACACCGTGGCCGGCACTTGTCCCGCACCCGGCGCGGTGGTGGCCGAAACCAGCGGTGCCAGCACTATCTATAATTGTGTTACACCGGGGGCCACGGCAGGCACTTGCGCCTCTCCCGGCGTATTGGTCGGCACCGAGTGCAAGGTGGAACTGCCGATTGCCTGCACCGGCACCATGCCCGCCAAGGTCGGCGCCGCCAGCGACTCGCGGACGATCTACACCAATGGCGGCGGGGGTAGCCTGGTTCCCTTCGTCTACGCCAACCTGAATCCGGCGGATTTCAACGCCGCCAAGCTGGCTACCTTGAGCCAATGGCCGCTGCTGACCGCGGCGCAACAAACCGCGGCGACAGGCGCCAACCTGGTCAATTTCCTGCGTGGCCAGAACGGCTATGAGGATCGTGCCAGCAACGCGGTCAACGACCGGCTCTATCGTTACCGCGACGCCGTGCTGGGCGACGCCGTGGAATCCCAGCCCGCCTACCTTGCCAAACCGACCTTCAGCTATACCGATCCGGGTTACAGCGCCTATCAGACGGCCCAGACCGGCCGCGCCGGAACCGTTTACATGGGCGCCAACGACGGCATGATGCACGCCTTTAACGCGGTCGACGGACAAGAACGCTGGGCCTACGTGCCGAGCATGGTCATTCCCAACCTGTGGAAGCTGGCGGACAAGAATTACTCCACGATGCATACTTATTACGTCAACGGCAGCGCAATCATCAGCGACATCTGTACCGCCAACTGCGCCCTGTCCAGCGCCACTTGGCGCACCATCCTGGTGGCGGGATTGAACGGCGGCGGACGCGGCTATTACGCGCTGGACATCACCACCCCCACCGCGCCGACCCTGTTGTGGGAATATACCACTGCCAGCCAGAACAATCTCGGCTACAGCTTTGGCAAACCCGTCGTCACCAAGAAAGCCGATGGCACCTGGGTGGTGCTGGTGACCTCCGGCTACAACAACACCAGCCCCGGCAACGGTCAAGGCTACCTTTATGTGCTGAATGCGCTGACCGGTGCCGAAATCACGGCCTACCCCACCGGTATCGGCGGTTCCAGCGGGCTGGGTCAAATCTCCGCTTGGGCGGACAGTCCCGAAATCGACAATACCGCCGGCTATGTTTACGGCGGCGACCTCGCGGGCAACCTGTGGCGTTTCGACATCAACAAAGCCTCTGGCGCCGCGGGCGCGGTGGTGCTGTTCGCAACGCTGAAGGATGCCGCAGGTACGGCACAACCTATCACGACCCGCCCCGAACTGGGCAAGGTCGAGGGCAAGCGCGCGGTATTCGTGGGTACCGGAAAATACCTGGAAACCGCCGACCTCACCGACACCCAGCAGCAAACGCTGTATGCGATCAAGGATGCCGATGACTACCCCACGACCACCCCCACGGCTACCCTGGTCAACCCACGGCTGACCCTGGTGCAGCAGACATTGACCACGGCGGGTGCGATTCGTACCGATACCGCCAATGCGGTGGACTTCAAGACTGGACGCGGCTGGTACCTGAATTTCCCGGACAGTGGCGAGCGCAGCAACGTCGACCCCCAATTATTGTTGAGCGTGCTATTAGTACCCACTACCGTTCCATCCAGCACCGTATGCTCTCCAGGCGGTTATGGCTGGCTGAATTATTTTAATTACAAAACCGGCAGCAACACCGAAGATACCAAGGTCGGCGTTAAATTCAATGCGCCCATCGTTGGTCTTTCAATTGTCACGCTGCCTTCCGGCACACCGAGTCCTTTGGTCACCATAGCCGACAATCCAACCCCCCAAACGCCCTTTCCGCAAGGCGGCGATCCTCCTCCTGGCGGCACTAGCGGTCCGTGGGGTAACAGTTCCACCTCCGCACAGTTTGTCGGCAAACGGGTGATCTGGCGCGAACTGATCCAATGAGCAGCAACTCCAAACCGCTTGTGGACGTTCATCTTGATAGGTCAAGAAGGCTGGACGTTCACATTTTCGGGGGACGGAAAAATTAGGGAAGTGCTGAACAATTCACCCCAACGCAGAGCCTGGAACTGGGTTTTCGGACTTTTTGCGGAAATTGGGTGGATTCAGGCCTGAATCGCCGCGTTTTTTCCCTCATTTCCCGTTTTCAGTGCGCAACTTGGCTGTCTGGGCCAAACAACCATCGGCGAGCCAGCACCAGATTGGCGAATCCGAACAGCGAGAATAACTGGGCGGTGTTCTTGACCAATCCTTTGTAACGCGTCTTGCGGTGGCGGAAGAGGTTCTTCACGACAGGGAATGGATGCTCAACCTTGGCACGGATGCTGGCCTTGGTTTCCGCAAAAATAGTTGGATGACGACTCTATCGCATTCGATAGATTGTTTGGTAACAAGGATCGGATTCGATCCCAGAAGATTAACGCGGATGCGTGGTTTGATCGTCGCGAAGCAGAGCGTTTTGATATTGTTGAAGACGCTATCCGTATATCAAGCAGCCAAGTCCTGACACTTCTATGGCTAGAAAACGATGAAATGCTAGAAGAGAAAGGCCGGTAAGTACCTTAATGCTGGTTTTGCCCCGGCACGATCCAACTTTATTTTGCATCAACAACATGTCATTCGCGCCTCCCCAACTCACTCCACCGTCACCGATTTCGCCAAATTCCTCGGTTTGTCCACGTCCGTCCCCTTTTGCAGCGCGGCGTGGTATGCCAGCAGTTGCAGCGGGATAACGTGCAGGATCGGACTTAACGGGCCGGCGTGGGCGGACAGGCGCAGCACGTGGACGCCTTCCTGGTTGACGAAGTGGCTGTCTTCGTCGGCGAACACGAACAGCTCGCCGCCGCGGGTGCGAACTTCCTGGAGGTTGGACTTGAGCTTTTCCAGCAGCGCGTCGTTGGGGGCGACGGCGACCACCGGCATTTCACTGTCGACCAGCGCCAGCGGGCCGTGCTTGAGCTCGCCGGCGGGATAGGCTTCGGCATGGATGTAGGAAATTTCCTTGAGCTTGAGCGCGCCTTCCATCGCGATCGGGTAGTGCAGGCCGCGTCCGAGGAACAACGCGTGCTGCTTGAAGGCAATGCGCTCCGCCCATTTTTCCACTTGGGCTTCCACGCCGAGGATCTGGCGCACGGTTTCCGGCAGGCGGCGCAGTTCTTCCAGGCAGAATTTTTCCGCGGTCGGGTCGAGGCGGCCGCGCAGTTTGGCCAGCACCAGGGTCAAGGCGAATAGCGCGACCAGTTGGGTGGTGAAGGCCTTGGTCGAGGCGACGCCGATTTCCGGGCCGGCGCGGGTCAGGAAGCTGAGTTTCGACTGGCGTACCAGCGCGCTTTCCGGCACGTTGCAGATCGACAGGCTGTGCGGCTGGCCGAGCGATTTGGCATGGTTGAGCGCCGCCAGCGTGTCGGCGGTTTCGCCCGACTGGGAGATGGTGACGATCAGCGCGTTGGGGTTGGGGACGCTGTCGCGGTAGCGGTATTCGCTGGCGACTTCGGCGTTGCAGGTGATCCCGGCGATGTCTTCGAGCCAGTAGCGGGCGATCAGCCCGGCGTGGTGGCTGGTGCCGCAGGCGAGGATGGTGACGCTGTCCACCGTGCGCAGGATCGCGTCGGCGCCCGGGCCGAAGATGCGCGCGTCGAGGCCGCCGTGGGCCAACAAGCCTTCCAGGGTGTCGGCCAGCGCGCGCGGCTGCTCGTGGATTTCCTTTTGCATGAAATGGCGGTAGTTGCCCAGTTCGGCGCGCTCCGCGGTCAATTCGCTGGTCTGGGCGGCGCGGTCGACCGGGTTGCCTGCCGCATCCACCACCTCAAAGCCGAGCAGGCCGAGATTGGCGACATCGCCGTCTTCCAGATACACGACTTTTTGGGTGACCGGCAATAGCGCGGAAATGTCCGAGGCGATGAAGTGCTCTTCGATGCCCACGCCGATCAGCAGCGGGCTGCCTTCGCGCGCGCAGACCAGTTGCTGCGGGGAGTCGTCGCAGATCACCCCGATCGCGTAAGCGCCCTGCAATTCCCGCACCGTCTGCTGGGTCGCCAGGAACATATCCTTGTTCTGACGGTAGTGATAATGGATCAGGTGGGCGATCACCTCGCTGTCGGTTTCCGAGGCGAAAATATAGCCCAGGTCGCCCAGACGCAGGCGCAGCGCGTCGTGGTTCTCGATGATGCCGTTATGCACCACCGCGATGTTGTGGCTGACGTGGGGGTGGGCGTTGCGCTCGCAGGGTGCGCCGTGGGTGGCCCAGCGGGTGTGGGCGATGCCCAGGCGGCCGTGGGTTTGATGCTCGTGAATCGCTGCCTCGAGTTCGGCGACCCGGCCGGAGCGGCGCAGGTTGACCAGTTCGTTGCCATCCAGCGGTTCGGTAGCACGACCGGAGCGGCGTATATCCACCAGCGCGTTATCGACCACCGCCAGTCCGGCGGAATCGTAACCGCGATATTCCAGGCGCCGCAGCCCTTCGATGAGAATCGGTACGACGTTGCGTTGGGCGACTGCCCCGATGATGCCGCACATGTTTGAACTCCGTGATGGGTTATGAGTAATGGGTGATGCGTAATGGGTAAGGGGGCTGCATCACCCTTTACCCATCACTCATCACCGCTTCTTCACCGGCCGTTTCCAGCCGTTGATGCTGATTTGCTTGGCGCGCGACAGGGTGAGCTGTTCCGCCGGCGTATCCTTGGTGATGGTCGAACCCGCGCCGATAGTGGCATCGCGCCCCACCGTGACCGGCGCCACCAACTGGGTGTCCGAGCCGATGAAGGCGCCGTCCTCGATCACCGTGCGGTGCTTGTGTACGCCGTCGTAATTGCAGGTGATGGTGCCGGCGCCGACGTTGACCTTCTTGCCCACGGTGCTGTCGCCGACGTAGGAGAGGTGGTTGATCTTGCTGCCGTCGTCCACCTGGCTGTTCTTGATCTCGACGAAATTACCGATATGCACCGCCTGCGCCAGTTGCGTGCCGGGACGGAGGCGGGCGAACGGCCCGATGCGGCAATCCGCGCCGACCTCGGCTTCCTCGATCAGGCTGAACGGCGCGATACGCGTGTCCGCCGCGATGCTCGTATCGCGCAACACGCAGTTGGCGCCGACCCGGACATTGTCGCCCAGCGTCACCTTTCCCTCGAAAATGCAGTTGATGTCGATCTCCACGTCGCGCCCGCAAGTCAGTTCGCCGCGCACGTCGAGGCGCTTGGGGTCGGCCAGGCGCACTCCCTGTTCCAGCAGGCGCTGCGCCTGCTCATGCTGGTACAACCGTTCCAGGTGGGCGAGTTGTGCCGGGCTGTTGACCCCCAGCACTTCCCAGTGGTGGCGCGGCTGGCTGGCGTTGACCGGCACGCCTTGCGCCGCCGCCATGCCGATCACGTCGGTGAGGTAATACTCGCGCTGGGCGTTGTCGTTGGACAGCCGCGCCAGCCAGTCCTTGAGGCGCGCGGTCGGTAGCGCCATCACGCCGGTGTTGATCTCGCGGATGGCGTGCTGGGCGGCGCTGGCGTCCTTGTGTTCGACTATCGCGGCGATGTTGCCGTGCGCGTCGCGGACGATGCGGCCATAGCCGGCCGGATCGGGCAGTTCGACCGTGAGCAGCGCGCCGCTCTCGCCGGAGGTGGCTTGCAGCAAGGTTTCCAGCGTGGCCTGCTGGATCAGCGGCACGTCGCCGTAGAGTACCAGCGTCAGGCCGCTGGCATCGAGATGGGGCGCGGCTTGTTGCAAGGCGTGGCCGGTGCCGAGTTGCGGCTCTTGCTTGACCCAAACGATGGCGGGGCCGTCGATCCGTTGCGGCACGGTCTCCCCGCCGTGGCCGTAGACCACCACGATTTTCGCCGGATTGAGGCGGCGCGCGGTGTTCAACACATGCTGCAACAACGGCAGGCCGGCCAGCCGGTGCAGCACTTTGGGCAGCTCGGAAACCATGCGCGTGCCTTTGCCGGCGGCGAGGATGACGATGTCGAGGGGAAGAAGCATATTCGGCGGGAAAGCGGTCTCGTTGAGGTGGTTTTGCGAAATTATACCGAATAATTCCAGACGGCATTCAAGCTAAGCGAACGCCTGCCTAGCCGCATCCCGGTCAGTGGTGGCGCTTTACACCGCCTCGACCCGCAACCCGGCTCGGGCTGCGGCCTCGCGCTGGCGCGCATCGGCGGAGACGAAAACATCGGCTTGCAGGGCCACGGCGCTACCGATGTGGATCGCGTCCATGCCGCGCAGCACGTTGGTTTCGATACTAGCCACCGCCTGGCCCAATACCGCCGGAGTCAGGTCGCAAATGGCGGCATCTTCGATGTCGGCCAGCAACAATGACTTCAGTTGCCGGTATTGCGTGTCGGTGATCCTGGACTCACGGTGCAGCCGGCAAAAGGCCGAAATGATCTCGGGCAACGCAATGCCGGCCAAACCGATCTCGCTTGCTCGGTCGCACCATTCGAGCACGGCGTCGGTTCCCGCTTCGCTGATATAACGCTTAACGAAGGCCGATGTGTCGAAAAAAACCCGCATCAGGCATTCCTTTTCACAAGCCCGCTTCGCGTTCTTCGAGAATCATGCGGCTGATGGAAACGCCATCCAGCACCAGCGGTTGCGCCTTGCGGCGTTTCCAGGAAGGCAGCTCGGCCATTATCGGGACAATGTCGGCGATGGGTTTTCCATTGCGTAACACGCGCACCGATTCGCCCGACTCGACGATGTCGAAATATTGCTTGGCGTGGTTGCGCACTTCGGTGAATGTCGCTTGTTTCATGGCAATCTAAAGATGTACAGAATGATGGAATTATAGATGTACATGCTGGCTGCTGCTAGCGCTTTTCGGCTATGCGAGATAGGGCGCAATCAGCGCCATCAATCGCGCCGTCGCACCGCGATGTTGCGCGGTGAAACCCAGGCCAGCCTGTGCCATGACTGCCCGTTGGGCGGGGTCGGCCAGCAGTTTTCCCAGTTCCCGCACCAGTTCGCCGCCGTCCGCTACCCGTCGCGCTGCACCCGCCGCGACGGCCAGTTCGGTGGCTTCGGCGAAGTTGTAGGTATGTCTGCCGATCAGCACCGGCTTGCCCAGGCAGGCGGCTTCTATCAGGTTCTGCGCGCCGTAGGGCAGCAGGCTGCCGCCGATGAAGGCGACGTCGCAGGCGGCGTAGTAGGCGAACATCTCGCCCATGCTGTCGCCCAATACCACTTGGGTTTCCAGCGGGACGGGGTGGTTCGCCGAGCGGCGCTGATAGCGGATGCCGCGCGCCGCCAGCAGTTGCGCCATCGCATCGAAGCGTTGCGGATGGCGCGGCACGATCACGGTCAGCAGGCCGGGGATAGTTACGCTGCTGAGGGCGTCGAGCAACAGCGCTTCTTCGCCGTCGCGCGTGCTGGCGGCGAGGAACAGCGGGCGCGTTTCCCCGAAATCGCGGCGCAGCGCTACGCCCAGTTCGAGCATGGCCGACGGCGGGGCGATGTCGAATTTCAGATTGCCCATGATCTCGACGGCTGGCGCGCCGAGGGCTTCAAGCCGCCGTGCGTCGCGCGCCGTCTGCGCGGCAATCCGCGCCAGGCCGGTCAAGGCCGGGCCGGTCAGGGCGGGAACCCGGGCGAATTTTTGTGCCGATTTTTCCGACAGGCGGGCGTTGACCAGCAGCAGCGGGACTCGGGCGGTTCGGCATTCGGCGATCAGGTTGAACCAGATTTCGGTTTCCAGCAGCAGGCCGATCTGCGGCCGGAAATGCTTGAGGAAACGCCGGATCGCCCAGGGAAAATCGTAAGGCAGATAGCAGCGCAAAACCCGGTCACCGAACAGGCTTGCGCTGGTTTCGCGCCCGGTCGGCGTCATGTGGGTGAACAGGATGCGGTGGCGCGGGTAGCGTTGCAGCAGGGCTTCGACCAATGCCGCGGCGGCGCGGGTTTCGCCGACCGAGACGGTGTGCAGCCAGATGGTGGGTTGCTGGGGCGCAACGCTGTTTCCTGCCAATTCGGTCGAATTGATCCGTTCGCCCTGAGCCTGTCGAAGGGTCGTTACCTTCCGTGCTTCGACAAGCTCAGCACGAACGGCTGGATAATAGCCGAAACGCTCGCCGATATACCGCCGGTAGGCGGGTTGCTTGCGTCCGCGCCAGAACAGGTGAAACGCGATGTAGGGCAGCAGCAGGGTGATCAGCAGGGTGTAGAAACGTCTCATGCCGCCATCACCTGTTCCGTCGCAGCGATCACTGCGGCCACATCCGGTGGATTGCCGATGCCGCCCAGGTTGACGGCACTTGTACCCATTGGGGTATGGACGCCGGTCAGGCCCGGTTCGGTGGTGCAATACAGCGCCACGGTCGGCACGTCCAGCGCCGCCGCCAGGTGCACCAGCCCGGTATCCACGCCGACCGCGACGCGGCTGTGCGCCAGCAGCGCTGCCGCTTCGTCGATAGTCAGGCGGGGCGGCACGACGCTATGCGGGATTTGTTCGGCCAGACGCAGGCTGCGCGCCCGTTCGGCCTGGTTGCCCCACGGCAGCACGCAATGCAGCCCTTGGGCGTTAAAGCGGGCGCCCAGTTCGACCCAGTGGGCTTCGTCCCACAGCTTGTCGTCGCGGCTGGTGGCGTGGAGGAAAACCGCGTAGGCGCCCTCCGCCAGCCAGGGCAGGGCGGCGTCCGGGGCGGCGATGCCGTAATCCGCCGGGGTATCCGGGGTGTAACCGAGCACCCGTGCGGCCAGCAGGCGGTTGCGTTCCACTGCATGGCGGTTCTTTTCCACCGCCACGGTGTAGTCGTAAAACAACGCCGCCAGCGGTTCGCGCGCGCTGCGGCGGTTGAGGCCGGCGCGGCTGCCGTGCGCCAGGCGGGCGATTAGCGCGCTTTTGAGCAGGCCCTGGCTGTCCAGTACGATGTCGTAGGTTTTTTCCTGCAGACGCCGCACGAAAGCGCGGATTTCCTCGCGGGTGTGCCGGGCGAACGGGGCCTTGCGCCAGCGCCGCAGCGCCACCGGCAGCACCGTACCCACGCCGGGATGCAGCGCCGGGATGGCGGCGAAGGATTCCTCCGCCACCCAGTCGATTTCCGACTCCGGGTGGTGGGCGAGGATGTCGCTCACCACCGGCAGGTTGTGGATCACGTCGCCCATCGAGGAAGTTTTGACCAGCAATATTTTCGGCATACGCGCATTTTAGCCGATGCCGGGTTCCGCCCATACCGTGTTGCGCTAGAATGCGCAAATGCCCAGCAAATTACCGATTTCCGCCGTCGTCATCAGCTGCAACGAAGAAAGCCGCCTCGCCGCCTGTCTGGAAAGCCTCGCCTTCGCCGACGAAATCGTGGTGGTGGATTCCGGCAGCACCGATAGGACGCTGGAAATTGCGCTACAATACGGCGCGCGGATTTTTCGCCAGGAATGGCTGGGATTTGGCAGGCAGAAACAGTTTGCGGTGTCTTGCGCCAAGCACGACTGGGTGCTGTGCCTGGATGCGGACGAGCGGGTCAGCGGCGAATTGCGCCGCAGCATCGAAAGCGCGATGCGTAATCCGCTCTTCGGGGCCTACCGTTTCCCGCGCTGCAACCGCTTCATGGGGCGCTGGCTGAAGCATGGCGAGGGGTATCCCGACTGGAGCCTGCGCCTGTTCCACCGCGCCCATTCGCGCTGGAGCGAGGATACGATCCACGAAAAAGTGCTGCTCGACAGCTCGCTCGGCACCCTGCGCGGCGACTTGCTGCACGAGTCCGAGGAAAGTCTGGCGGCCTATCTGGACAAGCAGAACCGCTACACCACGTTACAGGCGCAAACTCTGCACTGCGAGGGGCGGCGTGCCTCTATAGGGCAATTGCTGGTCAGCCCGCTGCTGCGTTTCGTGAAATTTTACCTGGTGCGCCGCGGCTTTCTCGACGGCGTGCCGGGATTGGTACATATACTGATCGGTTGCTTCAACAGCTTCGCCAAGTACGCCAAGCTGATTGAACTGAACAGGAAATCAAGGGGGGCGTAATCATGGGGGGCGTGCGTACCAAGCTGATTCTGGCGAATCCGGTCAAGCCGGAATTGTCGTCCATCGAGGTGGAGTCTCTCGTCGATACCGGGGCAATGCACTTGCGCATTCCCGAGCACATCGCTATCCAGCTTGAAGTTGCAGAGCATGAAAAACGCGAAGTGACCCTGGCCGATGGCTCCAAACGCCTGATCCCCTACGTCGGGCCGATAGCGGTTTTTTTCGGTAACCGGCGTTGCTTCGTCGGCGCCATGGTGATGGGCGATGAAGTGCTGCTCGGCGCGATCCCGATGGAAGACATGGACTTGGTGGTGCGCCCGCTGACGCGCGAAGTAACGGTAAATCCGCTCAGCCCGAATATACCCTCGTCGCTGGCGAAAGGGTTTTATGCGTCCTCTTCCGGGACAATTGCAAGGAATGCACAATGAAAGTTTTGGTCACCGGCGCTGCCGGCTTCATCGGGATGCACGTCGCCAAGCGCTTGCTGGAACAGGGCGCCGAGGTGGTGGGCATCGACAATCTCAACGACTATTACGATGTCGCGCTGAAACAGGCGCGCCTGGAACAGCTTAAGCCGTTTCCGGCGTTCCGCTTCGTCAAGATGGACATGGCCGACCGCGCCGCGATGGAACAATTGTTCGCCGCAGAACGCTTCAACCGTGCGGTCAACCTAGCCGCCCAGCCGGGCGTGCGCTATTCGCTGAAGAACCCGCACGCCTACATCCAGAGCAACATCGTCGGTTTCGTCAACCTGCTCGAAGGCTGCCGCCACAACCAGGTCGAGCACCTGGTCTACGCCAGCAGTTCCAGCGTTTACGGCGCCAATACGCACATGCCGTTTTCGGTGCACGACAACGTCGACCACCCGGTCAGCCTGTATGCCGCCACCAAGAAATCCAACGAGCTGATGGCGCACACCTACAGCCACCTGTACGGCCTGCCCACCACCGGCCTGCGTTTTTTCACGGTCTACGGCCCGTGGGGGCGCCCCGACATGTCGCCCTCGCTGTTTACCGGCGCGATCCTGGAGGGGCGAGCGATCGACGTGTTCAATGAAGGGAAAATGCAGCGCGATTTCACCTATATCGACGACATCGTCGAAGGCGTGGTGCGCGTGCTCGACCGCGTCTCGGTCCCCGATCCGGCTTTCGACCGCGCCGCGCCCGATCCGGCGTCCAGCTATGCGCCTTACCATCTCTACAACATCGGCAACCACGAGCCGGTCGAGCTGATGGCCTTCATCGAAACCATCGAGGACGCGCTCGGCAAAAAAGCCGCCAAGAACATGCTGCCGATGCAGGACGGCGATGTGCCGGCCACCTACGCCGACATCGAAGGACTGACCGCCGCGGTCGGCTTCGCGCCGAGCACGCCGCTCAAGGAAGGGGTCGCCAAGTTCGTGGCGTGGTACAAGGGCTATTACGGCGGTTAAGCCTTCGCCGTTGTGGGCTGTTCGTGTTTACAATTCCTAACACTCAACAGAAGGAATTGCATATTATTGAATTACCATCGGCACATGAAGCTTCACTGTTGGTTGGAGCATCCTGCCAGAAAATTATTTGCCAAGTCTCGAATACTTAGCCGCACGCTACGCGTGTGAGATTTTTTTTTCACAATCTCACAAATATCGGCATGTGATCGATCCTGTTCAAGGGCTGTATCATAGACAGCGAAACCTCGAACTGGATTCACATCTTCCTCTGTCTGTACGGTTATTTGGCGAATATCGTCGCAAACGAAGTGAATTGTGCCGAAAAAAGATCGTTGTTTATCTGGATTGGATTGATTATGTTGACCCACTCGATCATTCGCCATTCGAGCAATATGCTCTTTTGATGTGTATCCCAACCGGTTTACTGACATACCGATGCTTGATGCATCAGCAAATGCTGCAGTGGTAAACGTGTTTGTCTCTCTGTCGTAATGAACTGGACTCAAAATTTGCCGACACAAAACCTCTTCATTGCTAACAGTCTTTGGCGAGTATTCGGACGCGGTTTCAAGTTCCCAAGCGAGTAACTTATCTTGTGGGAAATTATGCAAAAGCTTGCATTTTTGATTGTTGCTCGAATTTTGCGAGAAAAACTCAATACACTTCATGCGCAATTAGTACCTATGCAGCAGCGACCGCATACCTCGTCGAGATCAACAACGCATCCAATGTATCAAAGTACCAATTAGGGTTGATAGCCGTCACGTCTACCGAATCGACAAATTTCTCTTTTCCAGACGACCGATCGCGAGAAAACACGGAGAGCGTATGGTCTGATTCAAACTGGATATCGACATAAACAACACTATCGTCCCAATATAATCCAAGCTCCCCATCGCGAGAAAGCATTGCCTTTGGCAGCGGGAAAATGGCCGGAATCGAACCAATGAAATCGATAGCCAACTCAATATTAATAAAGGATGGTTTTGCACTGCCAGGGCCATCCCAGCCGGGCTCCAGCTTAGAATAACTGTCCAACTGGGCAAAAACGTCACCTGTCGTATTTTCGACTTGTATCGTATCCCCAATCGGAGTCAAGGGTTTTGCAATGGTCGGCTCATTTGCTGCTACACCCAAATACATTTGACTTATTGAAGTTGCTACGCCCTCATTCTTTGTCTTTTTCTCAGCATTCCAATTTGGGTTGGCAGTTGCTGCCCAAGACACCAAAAACGCGATAGTAGATGTAGATAGCGGTTCCATTCTTTACCCCTCTAACTTTCTGTTAGATGAATCTTGGCGCAGACTTCACTGGTCAACAATTGTCTCAAAATGACCTTATTGTGCTCATGCAGTTCATTTTGAACTTTTTCGATTGATTGTAAGTAGTCCTTGGTTGCCATTCTCAATGGGCTATTTAAAGTAAATTGATGCGAGGTCTGTATCTGAATACCTCGGTCGTTTTGGTTGTCTACCACGCCGACATTTATATTGTCCAAGCACTTCCCATCAAGTTTCGCCAATTGTTCGATCAAATATCCGTGGTGGCAGTGCCACAAACCTTGTTGATCAAATACGTTCGGAGCGAGGTAAGGAGATTTTTCTGTAAAAACCTCACGTAAATTCAAATTTGCTGGATCATCTTTCCAAGTAAACACGTCCGCATATTGGAGAGCGATGATGCTTATCGACTTTTCCTTCAAGATCGCGGGCAACACTATTTTGAAATAGCGCATAACAGCTTCGAGTGTTGGTACCCATCGGTTGTATTCACTAATTACAATTACGCAATTAGAACGTGACACATTGAGTTGATTCACCACATTACCAAATTGTCCAACCCGCTGGAATGTCACGCCGCCCATAAGCGAGTCATCTCCCTGCTGAACCGACGGAACACTGTTTGATGCTGGATCAATGTTGATCTTAACCATTTTTTGAACAGCGCTCACAGGGAAGTGAGATTTCAGCGCCGGAGCTAATTTGTGGATCTCTGTCAAGGCGCGATCCGTCAATTCGCCTTGCCATTCAAGTGCAAACACAACGCTCTGAATTGCGTGTGATTCGGTAATTGGGAATAAGTAATCTAGGCTCATGTCGCAACTATAACATTTACTTCTTTATCTCGGAATATCAACGAGACAGCTGAAGCGTACCAACCTGTCATCACCAGTCACAGCCGCGACACATTTCTTTACAGGCTAGCCCTTTATTGACCGTATTTTAAAGACCAGCATTCTTGAGGGCGATTCCCCACAATCCAACATTGTGCTACTTGCTTGAAGCCAGTTACTTCGGCTGACTTTCAGTATCGCAAGCGACACTAAAATCAGTGTGACGCCTGACTCATTTATATCCTAGATTCGGATGCACGATTTAACTGTCGTTCCCAGTCGTCGAGGATGCTGGTCAGCGATTGTTCCATGCTCCGGCGCTGTCGCCAGCCGGTATGTGCCGCCAGTTTGCGGTTATCCCCCGCCACTCTTTTCTGTTCGGCAACCCGGAAGCGTGCCGGGTCTTTGACGATTTCCGCTTTGACGCCCGCCAGGGCCAGCATTTCTTCCAGTAGTTGTCCCAAGTGGGCTTCCCGCCCGGAACACACGTTGTAGGCCTCGCCGCGTTCGCCGCGTTCCAGCAACAGCAGGTAGGCGCGCGCCACGTCCTCGACATCGGTGAAGTCGCGGGTGACATCGAGGTCGCCCACGTAAATCACCGGTTCGCGCCGTCCCTGCCTGATTTCGATGATTTGTCTGGCGAAGCCGGAGAGCGCGAAATTCTCGCTCTGTCCCGCGCCGATGTGGTTGAACGGCCGCGCCGCGACGATATCCATGCCTTCCGTCTGGCTCCACTGGTAGCACAGCATTTCCGCCGCCGCTTTGCTCACCGCATAGGGATTGCGCGGCTTGAGCGCCAGGGTTTCGGCGATCGGCAAATCCGCCGCGGCGACCTTGCCGTACTGGTCGCCGGAGCCGACGTAAAGCACTTTTCCGCTGAACCCGGCGGTTTTCAGCGCTTCCAGCAGGTTCAGCGTGCCGCCGAAATTGATGTCGAAGGTTTCGCGCGGGTTTGCGAACGCGCGCGGCACGAAACTTTGTGCGGCCAAATGGATTACCCAGTCGGGAGCGGTTTCCACGATGCTGGCCGTCAGGCTGGCTGGGTCGCGCAATTCCATGCGCGCGCTGGGCGCGGTCAGCGCGAAAATGTCGCGGTACTCCGGTTGACTCGCCAAGCGCTGGATGGTTTTGCCGACGAAGCCGGATGCGCCGGTCAGCAGGAGTTTTTTCATGCGGATTTCCTCGGTGAGCGGCGCAGGGCAAGCTGGCGCTTCCTGCGGCATGTCAGGTTTTGTTTCGACCTCAAGATGGGATTCCTTTCGATGGCGCTAAACGTCGCCTTGCGCCAGTTTATGCAAGGTTTCCGGCTTGCGGATGATGAGCCGGCGCATGTCTTTCTCGACGATGCCCTGATGCACCAAGCTTAACAGGGTGCGCGTGACAGTTTCCCGGCTGGTATTGACCATGATGGCGATGTCCTGATGGGTGGGAATATTTTCCACCACTTCCAGTCCTCCGAGTTTCTTCTGCTTCAGCAGTTCCAGCAGGGTGTAGACCCGCCGGGAAGTGTTGTGGATGCTCAGCAAGGCCCGGAATTCCGAGTCCCGATGGATTTTGTCGGCCAGGTGGCGCAGGATTTTGTTGGCCACCGATGGGGAATGCGAGAACAGATGCAAGGCGGTCGCCCGCGGCAGGAACGCCACAGTGGAGTTGGCCAGTGCGACCACGTAGGCCGTGCGCGGACAGCCATTGATCACGGCGATTTCTCCGAAAAAATCGCCCGGCGTCAGCAGTCGCAAGCCCACCGCGCGGCCGTCTTCGGTTACATCGATGACCTGGAGCTGCCCCGCAATCAGGAACAGCAGGCTGTCGGCGGCGGCGCCTTTCTGGATGACGATGTCGCGGCGCGCGGATTGCCGGATACGCAACTCACTGATTACCCGGGCGGTCTCCTCTTCGGTCAAATCCGCGAGGAGGGGTATCTTTGCCAGCGTTTCGCGGCTGATCGTGCCTTCATTTTCGGTGTCAGGGGGAGGGCTTCCTGAAACGCGTAATCCCGGGATGATGGTCTTCAAATCCGAAATTTCCTCATTTTTAAGACCATAGACAGGCGCCAGCATCCGTTGCAGGAATTCCGACGAGAATCGCCATGGCCGTCCGATTCGCGGCACTATCGATAAAGGCGGCGCTCTGGACGATATGCTCGGGCGATTCCGAGAATCCTGCCAGCACCTCGCCGCGGCTGTGTCCGTGGCCGAGTTCGTTCAGCCAGTAAGCCGTGCCCGTGGCATCGCCGGCTCTCCCCAGGACGTTATGGTAGACGTGGTCGAGAAAGTCGTTGTTGCTTACCGAGGCGCCGTAGCGCGCGGCAAACTCGGGCGACAGGCAGAAAGCATCGGCAATCGACGGCAAGGTGACTCCCTTGTCCACCTCGCTAACCCAGAATTGTTTTCCGGTGGTATCGGGGGCGCGATTGAAAGCCGAGAAATAGAGCCGAATGATCGATGCCTCGTGAGTGTATTGCGTGGCACTCAATGTGACGGTCGGGGTGGTGGTGCTAATGGTTGCCGGAGCAGGGCCGTATATCGCCTGCGCGCCGCTGATATCCTCGCTGGATAGGTCGATTTTCCCGTTGTAATACGGGTACATGATGGCATTGGTGTTGGCGGAGTGATCCAGGCCGATGACATGGCCAAGTTCATGGATTGCCGTGCTCAAAAAGCCCAGCGGGGTGGACAGTGCGTCGGTGGGCTTCGCCTGATCGGCGGTGTCGATGACGACGGTGGCCGCCTTGATGATGGAAAACGTGCTGCTGGAAGGCCAGACGGTGGTTTCCGCCAAGGTTTTGCCGAAACCGTCCAGGTAGGATTTTCCGATGCGGATGTTGCTGGCGACGGAATCGGTTATTTCGACAAAATCGATGTTGCTTACTTTTGCCCATGTCTCGAAGGATTTCCTGACTTCTTCGCGCTCCCACAGGGTCAAGGGGGTGCTGATCGTCGGGTAGCCGAGATAATATTGGGATAGCTGGCTGCTCAGGTTAAGGTCTGCAAAACTCCAGTAGACCTGACCGCCGGGGGTGCCTAAAGTGGATGAGTATCCCCATTTTTCGCCCATGTAAACCCAGCCGTTTGAGGCGGTGCTTGAAAATGTTTGGGTTGCTGGATTCGTGGTTGCAGCCATAATTAAATGAGTGTCTTGTGCATTTGGAAGATGCTTGCCGGCCAGGCTCTGCTGTTCGTTGCCGAAGGGGCGGCGGGAGATGTGATGCCGATCACATCAGGTGCCGGATTTGATGATAACATAAACAGTTCTCAAACCGGAATGCTGCCTTGCGAATTCGCGGGCGGTGGTTGAGTGCCGAAATTTAGATTGACTGAATTTAGAAGGAGGTCGCCATGAGCAGAAAAGCGTGGGTTGCCCGTTGGCTGCTGTGTGCGTTGCTTTGCTGGAGTGGCTGGGCTTGGGCGGGCGGTGTGGCGGAGGTGTTGTTCCTTTCGGGGCAAAGCCAATGGTCGGCCAATGGTGTCCGAGCGCAAGTCCTGCAAAAAGGGACTCAGTTGCCCGAGGGGGCGCGTATCGAGACCGGGGAAGACGGCTACGTGTATCTGGGAACTCTGGATCAGGGTTTTCTCGTGCTACGTCCGCGGACCGCAGCTCGCATCGCCCGTTATCAGGCGGATTCCGGTGGGCGGGTGGAGATTCGCCTGGAGCTTGAAAAAGGGGTGGCGCGGGTAGTTTCCGGCAACGCGGCCCATACTCAGCCGCAAGGGTTCCGCATGGAGACACCTCTGGCGGTGATAGGCGTGCGCGGGACGGATTTTTCCGTGCTGGCCGGCGACGAGTTGACGCAAGTTTCGGTGCGCTCGGGCGGTGTGGTGGTCAGTCCGTTGTCCGACGAATGCCGGCCTGGCGGAATCGGGCCGTGCAACGGCGGCCATTCGGCCGAGCTTTACTCGCAGGACCGGGGGCAGTTGATCGAAGTGCGGCGCGGCGCGGCGCAGGCCATCCGCCTTACCCCGGCCGCGGGTATGGGGCCGGACAGTGCGGCGCCACCTTCCGGCGAGGAAAACCGCCAATTGGAGCGCAGTCGCCCCGGTAACGGTTCCGCCGCCGCGCCGACCAAGCTTGCGGAAACCCAGGCCGAAAACAGTATCACGCGGGCGATTAACGCTTCCGAAGCTCAGCTGGCCCAGCCGCCGACGCCGCCGACGCCAGTGCCGACGGTATTCTGGGGGCGCTGGGCGGGAGTCGCCGCGTCGGACGCGGAGGCTTACGCAGCCCTTACTGACCAGGGGCGGCGGGAAACGGTGGCGATGAATTCGTGGTTCGCGGTCACGCGTTCAAGGGAGCTGCCCACCTTGCCGCACGAGGGGGTGGTGTCGCTGTCGCTGTCCGAAGCCCATGCCCTGATTGTCAACCAGCAAGGGGGCGTGCTGGCGACCGCGCAGGTGACCGGCGGGCGGTTGGCTTTGGATTTCGGTCAGGCGCGCTTCCAAACCACCTTGGCAACCCAGGGCGGCGGTTATACAGCCGAATTGCGTGCGGCCGGGCCGATCAACCCGGACGGCACTTTTGATTCGCAATGGTTGGCGGGTTCAAACGGGACGGTCAGAGGCACGATCACCACGGATGCGCGGCAAGCGGCTTATTTGTTCCAGCAATCCCTGGATGCGCGCGCTCAAGTGACGGGAGTGGCAAGCTGGGTACGATAAGGCGCTGGGTTATTGGGTTGGGATTGCTGGCGGCCATCGCCCCACTGTATGCGGCCGACATCGGCGAGCTGCTTTACCAGGAGGCATTGGCCGCCGTGGCGACCGGGGAGCGCGATAGGGCGCAGGCGATGCTCGAAACGCTGGTGCGTCGGCAACCCCAACATGCCGGCGCGTGGCTGGATTTGGCGCTGTTGTACTGCGACTTGGGCGACGTGGCCAAATCACAGGAAATATTGGCCCGCATCGAGGCCGAATTCGATCCGTCGCCGGTGATCCGCGATCTGATCAAGCTGCAACGGGGGCGAGCCTGCAAAGCGGTATCCAGCGGGCCGCTGTGGACTATGGGATTTCAGCTCGGACACGATTCCAACGTCAATCGGGGCGCCAGCAGCAACCGGGTGGTTCTGGAATCGGGGGCCGGTCCGATAGTGGCGCAGTTGGCCGACGACGCGCTTCCCAAGCATGACTTTTTCAGCGAAGGCTGGCTAGATGCCTATTGGCGGAGGGAATCGCGCAGCCTGCGGGTTTCCGTGCTTTCCCGCCAGTACCAAAATATGACCGCTTACGACGCCCAGGCATTGTCGCTGACGGGCGAACAAGCGTGGGTCGCCAGCGATGCCGAGGGGGCGCTGCGCTTGCAGTGGACCAGCGCCTGGCTCGGCGGATCGGCGTTCCTTGATGCACTTACCGCGTCGTCCGGAGTGACGGGGCGCGGCTCTTTGTATGGCGTTCATCCCACCGCAGACCTGGCGCTGGCGCGCAACCTTTTTCCGGCAGCGCCGGCCTTCGATTCTTATGTGTGGAGCTTGCGTCCCGGACTGGTGAAAGCCGCCCCCGCCTATTCCTGGCGCGCCAACCTGATCGCCACAGCGGATCTGGCGGACGGTTCGCGCCCGGGCGGAGACCGCTACGGGATCGGCGCGGAAGCGCTGGGCGTATGGCGGCTGACCCCACGGGTACAGCTGTCCGGCTCGGGACAATTCCAGCAGATCCGCAACACGGAACCCTATTTTCCCCCCTTGCTGAATACTTACCGCCGCCAGTTGCTATGGCTGGGGCGCCTGGAGTTGGCCGTCGAAGTCGGTCGCGGCATCCATTGGCTGACTGCCTGGACCGGGCAGAAGAGCGGGGATAACCTGAGCTTTCTCGATTACCGCGCCAGTGTCCTGCAATCGGGCTTCATGCTAAAATTTTAGCTTATGAAAAATATGATCTCCGCTCTCTGGGCCTATCGAGGCTTCGTTCTGGGCAGTGTCGGGCGCGAGTTCCAGTCAAAATACCGTAACTCCCTGTTGGGCGCGGCCTGGACGATCTTGAATCCGTTGGCCATGGTCACCGTCTACACCGTCATCTTCTCAAGCGTCATGAAGGCCAAGTTGCCGGGAATCGACGACTCTCTCGCCTACAGCATCTATCTCTGTTCGGGCGTGCTGACCTGGGGGTTGTTCGCGGAAATCACCGGGCGTGGGCAAAACGTTTTCCTGGAACACGCCAATTTGCTCAAGAAACTCAGTTTCCCGCGCCTCTGTCTGCCGATCATCGTGGTAGTCAACGCCACGCTCAATTTCGGGATCATTTTCGGGATATTCCTGCTGTTTCTGTTGTTTACCGGGCATCTTCCGGGGTGGCCGTTGCTGGGGCTGATCCCCGTGTTGATGCTCCAGATCGCCTTTGCCATCGGCCTGGGAACCACTTTGGGGGTGCTCAACGTGTTTTTCCGTGATGTCGGCCAGTTCTTCGCTATCGTGCTTCAGTTCTGGTTCTGGTTCACCCCGATTGTCTATCCCGTCACCATCATTCCCGAGCGTTTCCACGGTCTGTTGATGTTCAATCCGATGGCGCCGGTGATCGGCGCCTACCAGACCATTCTGGTCAACGGCCGCTGGCCTGACTGGCAATCCCTGATTTTCGCAGCGCTGCTCAGTCTGTTGTTGTGCGTGCTGGCGATTCGCCTGTTTCGCAAGCGCTCCGGCGAAATGGTGGACGAACTCTGATGGGCTCCATCCACGTCAACCAACTCGGCAAGGCCTACAAGCAATATTTCACCCGCTGGTCGCGCCTGGCGGAGTGGTTGCTGCCCTTCTCCGGGTTGCGCCACCAGTCCCATTGGATATTGCAGGACATCAATTTCACCATCCAGCCCGGTGAAGCCGTGGGCATCGTCGGCGTCAATGGCGCGGGCAAGAGTACCCTGCTCAAGCTGATCACCGGCACCACCCAGCCGACCACCGGGCAGGTGGGCATCACCGGCAGCGTTGCCGCGTTGCTCGAACTGGGCATGGGTTTTCATCCCGACTTTACCGGCCGGCAAAACGTTTTCATGACCGGCCAGTTGCTGGGGTTGAGTGCCGAGGAAATCACCGGGTTGCTGCCCCAGATCGAGGCTTTTGCCGAAATCGGCGACTATATCGACCAACCGCTGCGGGTCTATTCCAGCGGTATGCAAGTGCGGCTGGCTTTCAGCCTGGCGACCGCGCGCCGGCCGGACATCCTGATCGTCGACGAAGCGCTTTCGGTCGGCGACGCCTATTTCCAGCACAAAAGCTTCGGACGCATCCGCGAATTCCGCAATGCCGGTACGACCTTGCTGATCGTCTCCCACGACCGGCAGGCCATCCAGAGCCTTTGCAGCCGCGTGATCCTGCTGGATGGCGGCAGGGTCTCGAAAGAAGGCGAGCCGGAAGCCGTGCTCGATTATTACAACGCCATGCTCGCCGCCCGTCAGAACCAACTGGTCCGGCAGCAAGAGCAGGAAGACGGCAGGGTGCAAACGATCTCGGGAACCGCCGAGGCGCAGATGGATGAAATCGGCCTGTACAACGCCGCCGGCGAGCGGGTCAAATCCGTCAACGTGGGCGAGCAGGTCGAACTCAGGGTCGACGTGACCATCAACGCCGACGTGCCGGAACTGGTGTTCGGCTACCAGATTCGCGATCGCCTGGGGCATGTGGTTTACGGCACCAACACCTTCTACCTGGACGCCTGCCTGACCGAGTTGCGGCGCGGGGAGCGCGTCAGCTATTCCTTCAAGTTCCTCGCCAACCTGGGGCCGGAATCGTACTCGATCAGCTCTGCGTTGCATGCCTCGAATTCCCACGTGATCGCCAATTACGAATGGCGTGATTTGTCGGTCGTATTCAACGTAGTCAATGCCGGCCGCCCCGCTTTCGTCGGTACGGCTTGGTTGCCGCCCCAACTGGAGTACTCCCGTGACTGACGAAAACTTCTACGCCACCTTTACCGACCGTCACCGCGGCTCCCGCGAAATGGTCAAATCGCGGCTGGCAGCCGGTTATCTCCCGTTCATCGAGCCGCTCAAACAGCTTTACCCGGATGGCAAGGGGCTGGATCTCGGTTGCGGGCGCGGGGAATGGCTGGAATTGCTCGAACAGCAGGGCTTCCAGGCGCATGGCGTCGATTTGGACGAAGGGATGCTGACGGGCTGCCGTGAGCGCGGATTTTCGGTAGAAAACCAGGATGCCGTCAGTGCTTTCGCGGCGCTTGCCGACGAAAGCCAAACAATCATATCGGCATTTCACCTCGTCGAGCACATTCCTTTCGAGGCGCTGCAGCAGTTGGTGCAAGAGGCCATGCGCGTGCTCAAGCCGGGCGGGCTGATGATCCTCGAAACCCCCAACCCGGAAAATATCCTGGTCAGCACCTCGGGGTTTTTCCTGGATCCGACCCATCAGCGTCCCATTCCGCTGCACCTGCTGGCTTTTTTGGCCGAATACTACGGCTTTGCCCGCACCAAAGTGCTCAGGCTGCACGAATCGCCGGAGCTCGCTGCGAAGACCGCGGTCACCCTGCTGGATGTGCTGGGCGGCGTCAGCCCCGATTACGCCATCATTGCGCAAAAGCCTGGCAGCGCCGAGCAGATGGCGATTACCGGCCGGCCCTTTGCGGCGGACTTCGGGCTGACGCTGGATGTACTGGCCGCGCGCTACGATAGCCAGATCGCACGGATCGATGCCCGCCTTGCCCAAGCCGAGACGCGCGCCGCCAAAGCCGAAATGGAACTGCGCGCGCTCTACGCCAGCCGTTCGTGGCGGCTCACCAAGCCGTTGCGCGACTTTACCGCAGCGATTCGCCGCCTGCGTGGAGGCCAGCAGTAATGGTGCGCAAGACCAGGCAGGGGCTTAAATATATTTTGTCCGGCACGATAGCTTTGATCCTGGGCAATGCGGCGCTCAAGCGGCGTCTGATGGCAGGAATAAGCAAGTTCCCGCGCTTGGAGGCGCTATTGCGGCGTGTGCTGGCCGCCGTCCGGGGAACGCCAGGCCAGGATGGAATTTCGAATCTCTCCCCCCACGCTCGCCGTATCCATGCGGAATTGAGTGCGGCTATCTGGCGCCATAATAACAAGGAGCATGGTTGATGCGTGTTGTACTCGACTTGCAGGGAGCGCAATGCGAGGGGCGTTTTCACCGTAGCGGACATGACACGCTCTGCCTGGCTTTGGCCATCGCGCGCCACTGCGGCGAACATGAAGTATTGATCGCCCTGAATGGCCTTTTCCCGGAAACGATCGAGCCTATACGCGCGCTCTTCGATGGCTTACTGCCGCAGCAAAACATCCGGGTCTGGCATACCCCCGGCCCGGTGCGTGCCGACGAAACCGATAACGCCTGGCGCCGCCAAGTCGCCGAACGCATACGCGAGGCTTTCCTGGCCGGCCTGCAACCCGATGTTGTATTCGTCTCCAGCTTGTTCGAAGGCTATGGCGACGAGGCTGTCACCAGTATCGGAGGCTTTGCGCCGCCGGCCCCGACAGTTGTCATGCTGCATGACCTGATTCCGCTAGTCAGCCCCGAAATCCATCTCGATCCCGATCCCGTCTACGCGCAGTATTTTGCCGGCCGGATCGAACAACTGGGGCGGGCTGCCGCCGTACTGTCGATTGCGGCGGCGCCATCCCTCGCGGGGTTCGATAGCCAGCGGGTGGAACGGCTCGACGATGAGGATACCTGTTCGGATGCAGTGGAACCCGCCGCCAGCCCGCGCTGGGATGTCAGCGCCCGGCGAGCCCTGGCGGTTTTCGAGAGGATGCAGGCGCCAGTCGGGTTTGATGGCCACGCTGCCCTGTCTTCCCGCCTGGTCGAATCAATAGCGGCCATCACCCCTCCTGGAAAACATGACCCGGATTTCCTGCAACTGGCCCGGTCGATCGCGATCAGCCTGCCGGGCGACCGCGCGCAGCAGTTTTTTATCGACGTCTCCGGCGTGGTGCAGGGGGATGCCAAAACCGGCATCCAACGGGTCACCCGCAGCATCCTCAAGGAGTTTCTCGATAATCCGCCCGCCGGTTACCGGGTCGAACCGGTTTACGCCACGCCTTACCGCCCAGGGTATCGTTACGCGCGCCAATACGCCGCGCAGTTGCGGGATCAGGAAGGTGATGCAGAGGACGAAGCCATCGACTACCGTCCCGGCGATATTTTCCTGGGAATCGACCTCCAGCATCGCACCGTGATCGTGCAGGGCGATTACCTGCAGGGGCTGCGCCGGGACGGCGTGAAAATCAATTTTGTCGTCTACGACCTGTTGCCCATCTTCATGCCGCATGTCTTCGTGCTGGAACCCGACGCGCACAAGAACTGGCTGGAAACCATCGCGGGTTTCGACGGCGCGCTGTGCATCTCGCGCGCCGTGGCGGATGAGCTGGCGGATTGGCTGGCGGCCAGCGGCCTGCAACGCGCCCGCCCGTTCAATATCGACTGGTTTCATCTGGGGGCCGATATTGAAAATTCGGTACCCACTTCCGGCTTGCCCAGCGACGCCGCGGCGGTGCTCGAACGGATTGCCCGCGCTCCGACTTTCCTGATGGTCGGCACGGTGGAGCCGCGCAAGGGACATCTGCAAACACTCGATGCCTTCGAGCGATTATGGGCGCGCGGGATCGACGTCAACCTGGTCATCGTCGGCAAGCAGGGCTGGATCGTGGAAGCGCTGGTCAAGCGCTTGCAACAGCACACCGAACTGGGAAAACGCCTGTTCTGGCTCAAGGGCATCAGCGACGAATACCTGGAGCAGGTCTATGCCGCATCGGCGTGCCTGATCGCCGCCAGCGAAGGGGAAGGTTTCGGCTTGCCGCTGATCGAAGCGGCCAGCCACAAGTTGCCGATCATCGCGCGGGGGCTGCCGGTGTTCAGAGAGGTCGCGGGCGAACACGCCGTTTACTTCGACGGGCTGGATCCCGAAGAGTTGGCCGCCGCGGTCGAAAATTGGCTGGCGCTCGCCGCGGCCGGCAACGCGCCGCAATCGGCCGGTATGCCCTGGCTGACCTGGGCCGAAAGCGCGGAGCAATTGAAACAGCGGGTCTGCGGCCATGCCGGCTACAAGCAATGGCTGCCGCAGAGGAGGAGCGCAAAGTGACCACCGCATCCCCGGATAAGCCGTCCCAAGAAAAACCGACACTGAGCGCGGCCGAGGAAATCGATTCGCTGCGCCAATTGCTGGCAGCCAGCGAGGCGGAACTCGCGGACATGAAGGCTTCCCACTCGTGGCGCCTTACCGCGCCCTTGCGCAAGACCGTCGCTCTGCTCCGCCGCATCGTCAAGGGCGCGCCGCCTGCTCCGCCGCCGGCCCCCGTTGCCCCGAAGTTTGTCTTCAAGCCGGATTATCCGCTGCGCGACCAGTGGTACGACGATCAACAGCCCGAGGTCTCGCTGATCGTACTGAACTACAACAAGCCGAACATGACGCTCGAATGCCTGGATTCCCTGTGGGAGCACACCCAGGGCTATCGCTACGAGATCGTGCTGGTGGACAACGGCAGCGAAGTTCAGAATTTCCGCGAACTGGTGCCGGTGCAGGTCGGCGCACGCATCGTCCGGCTGGAGGTCAACCGCTTTTTCGGCGAAGGCAACAATCTCGGCTTCGAGGCCAGTCGCGGCCGCTACGTGGTGTTCCTGAACAACGACATCACCGCCACCGCCGACTGGTTGGCACCGCTGATCCAACGTCTGGAGAGCGATCCCGCCATCGGCGCGGCCGGCCCCAAGATGGTTTCCCCCGACAACCGCCTGCAGGAAGCCGGCGCGGAAATCCGCGTCGACGGCAGCGACAACCGCTATGGCCGCGGCGGCGATCCCGACGACCCAGAGTACGCCACGCAAAAGGATGTAATGTACATCTCGGCGGCGGCGCTGGCGATGCGCCGCGAGACCTTCGCGCAGGTGCTCGGCTTCGATTTGTATTACGAGCCGGCCTACTACGAGGACTGCGATTTGTGCCTGAAGGTGCGCCAGTTGAATCTGCGCGTGACTTACTGCCCGGATTCCACCATCGTGCATCACGAGAATGTGACTTCCGGCGAATTCGCCGGCCAGCTCAAGCTCAATACCCTCATCCCGTTGAACCGCGAGCGCTTCCTGACGCGCTGGCGGCCGGTGCTGGCCGGGGAAGCGCAGGGCGTGGCGGGGCTGATCCCTCCTTTGGCCAAGCCGTTGCAGCAGCGCGCAGGTTTGCCTGCGGTGCTGCTGTATACCCCGTACAACCTGGTTCCCGGCGGCGGCGAGCGCTATTTACTGACCATTGCCGCCGGTCTGGCCGAAGTGGCCAACGTCACGCTGGCCACGCAATATCCCTATTCACGCCTGCGGTTGCGCACCATGGGGCGCGAACTCTCGCTCGACCTGGATGCAATCCGCATCGCCACCCTCGACCAAGCCGTGAATGCCGCGAGCTACGCGGCGTCGATCGTGATGGGCAACGAAGCGCTGCCGGGAATTCCCGGCACAGCCAGGCACAATATTTACCTGTGCCAGTTCCCCTTCCCGGTGCCGCGCCAGGTGCTCAATGGGCGCCGGAAATTTGCCGACGCTTACCAGCAAGTGATCGTCTACAGCCCGTTCGTCGAGCATTACTATGCGCAAGCGCTACAGGCGCTGGGCAGGCCGCTGCCGAAGATCACCGTGGTCAGCCCGCCGGCGGTGCTGGCGCCAGCCGCGCCGCTAAACAAGAAAAAAGCCATGATTCTGGGCGTCGGCCGCTTTTTCACCGGTGGCCATGCCAAGCGCCAGGACTTGATGATAGCTGCCTTCCGTAAGCTGGCCGAATCGCAGCCGGAAGCGGAACTGCATCTGGCCGGCTCGCTGCCGGCGGAAGGCGAGCACCGCGCCTATTACGCCGAACTCCAACAGGCGGCCGAGGGCTTGCCGGTGTTCTTCCACCCTAACGCTGCACCGCAGCGGTTGGCGGAACTTTATGCCGATGCCTCGCTGTACTGGCATTTGGGGGGGTATGGCGTGGATGAAACCAAGGAGCCGCATCGCTGCGAGCATTTCGGTATCACCGTGGTCGAGGCGATGTCGGCCGGCTGCATTCCTCTGGTGGTAAACCGTGGCGGGCCGCCGGAAACCGTGCAGAACGGGGTAACCGGCTACGTCTTTGAAACGCTGGACGAACTGGTGGAAATTAGCGCGCGGCTGCTGTCCTTGCCTGCCGACGATACCGGCGTCGTTGCGATGCGCGCCGCGGCCATCGCGGCGAGCCGTCGCTACAGCCCCGAACAGTTCATCAGCGAGATTCGCGGCCTGCTGGGATCTTCCATTTCGCAATAGAAGCGTGAAAAACACCCTCTCCCCCAGCCCCTCCCCCGCAAGCGGCTACCGTATGCACACATCTTCTGGCATGAATTTTGATTGTTTTGCTGCGGTCAAATCGAGGGAGAAGCATGATGAGCCTATGGGATACCCGTTGGGAAACAGCGGTTCGCGAGCAATACGTGATTG
>Ga0208566_1000241_pt1 | contig 39557 bp, 39 predicted proteins | sample PL_2010_150m_FD_184159 | JGI IMG/M metagenome (GOLD analysis project Ga0208566, IMG submission 184159) | Freshwater microbial communities from Powell Lake, British Columbia, Canada to study Microbial Dark Matter (Phase II) - PL_2010_150m... | ecosystem: Environmental > Aquatic > Freshwater >...
AAGGCGACCGCCACCGAAGCGCCGATCAGCAGCCGCCCGATGCCGGCCCAATAGAGGTCCGGCGCAAACGCAAACAAGGCCGTACCAAGCGCCGCCACGCCCGCCCCGGCGGTGAGCAGGCGACGCGGGCCCCAGCGGTCGGCGATCATCCCGGTCGGAATCTGCATCGCAACGTAGGAATAGAAATAGAAGGCCGAAAGATTGCCCAGCGCCGCGCCGCCAATGGAGAACTCGGTCATCAGCCGGTCGGTGATCACCGCCGGCGCCACGCGCTGGTAAAAACCAATCAGGTAGAGCAGGGCACCCAGACCCCAGACGCTCCATGCCAGCACTGCCGGCGGAAAGTTCTTCTGCTCGCTCACGCCGTATCACCAACGCCGACTTCTCGTGCGATGACCTGGCTAGCTTCGCACGTCAGGCGTTTCCAACTTTTTGCCGCGAGCAGGTATCGTGCATTGACAACTGGATTCATTGGCGAATCTTAGCGGACACCGTGCCTTTCACCGAAGATCATTTGGCAGCAGCAGCCAAGGTCTGGCACCCGGCTCCGTAGCGCCCGAGCCGGCGCCCCCTGCGCCGGGCCGTCTTTGGCAACTATTTCTTGCGCCCGTATTTTCCGGTCAGTGTCGCCTTGCCTATGGAATTGGCATTGATCATAAAACCGGCGAGGGAAGCAGTGGCCCCCGGCGGTAGATCGAGCTTCTCCACCTTGAGCGCGTGCAGCGTGAAATTGTAATGATGCGGTTTGTCTCCCACCGGCGGACAGGGGCCGCCCCAGCCGGGGCCGCCGAAATCGGTGTTGATTTGTGCGGCGCCCTTTGGAAGCGCCGATCCGTCGGCCTTGCCCGCGCCCTTGGGCAATCCTGTGGCATCGACTGGAATGTTCGCCACCACCCAGTGCCACCATCCGGCGCCGCCGGTGGGTGCGTCCGGGTCGTGCACCAGCAGGGCAAAGCTTTTCGTGTCCTTGGGCGCGCCGGACCACGCCAGGGCGGGCGAGACGTTCTTGCCGGTGCAGCCGAAACCGGCGAACACCTGCTCGTCAGCGATGGGTGCACTGGATTTGATGTCGTTGCTGGAAAGCTTGAACGAGTCGGCGCAGGCACTGCCGGCCAGAACAAGGCCCGCCGCGAACAAGAGGCTGGAACGGATCATGGTGGCTCCTTGGAGGACAGGGTGAATGGGAAACTTCGCGTTGAGATTAGCAGAGTCATCCCCCGCTGTCCCGTCCCCCTGGTTGCGGTCGGGAGGTGCGCGTTCATCGAGGGCGGTTGTCTTGTCTTACGCCTCGCCTATCACTACGCGGCTATCGCCTTCCATCCTATAGGTCGGGATGACCAGATTGGCGGGCGCAGGCCCGATGCGGAAAACCCGCCCGGCAAGATCGTATTCCGACGTGTGGCACGGACAAAGAAACCCGCCGTGAGCGCCAAGCCCCGTGCGCAACTGCGGCGGACAGCCCTGGTGCGTACACTGCCCGACAGCGACGAATACATCCGGACGCAGCGAGCGATGCCGGTTCTGGCATCCTTCCGGCTGCAGGGAGTGTTGAGAATTCGGATCGGTCAATTCGCTTTCGCGGTCGGCCAGCGCGGCGATCTCCTCGAGGCTACGCCGCAGGATCCAGACCGTACGGCCGTTCCAGTCCACGGTGCGCAGTTTGCCGAGCGGCAGATCGCCGAAATCGACCGGCGTCGTATTTCCTGACGGCGGTTGCGGCCCTTCGACCAGATACTTTGCCAGGCCGAGACCGGCCCCGAGCGCGCAAATACCGGCCACCAGGTGCAGGCGCCGGCGCTCGGAATCGACGGTTAGCACTGCTCCCACGGCAGCCCTTCAAAACGCCAGCCGTTCATCGAACCACGATGGTGGGTGTCGTCGAGTTCGCCCTCGAAGCCGTGCAACACATTGAACACCCGCGTGAAGCCGCCGGCTTCGAGCGCATGACCGGCATCGATGGAGCGATTGCCGCTGCGGCAGATCAACACCACCGGACGATCTCCCGAATGGCCGGCAAGCTTCCTCACTTCACCGACGAAGTGGGGATTGATTTCCCAGTCGGGGCCGTCATTCCACGACACATGGCTGACGCCGGCCGGGTGGCCGACGAAGAAGAACTCCATTTCGCTGCGGCAGTCGACAAACAGCGCACTGGGGTTGTCGTGAAGGAACTGGGCAGCTTCCTTGGGGGTCAGATGTTCCATGGAATTTCTCCTTGTCCGGATTGTTCCATTCTAGCGCAGCGCCGCTTCCCGCCACCGCAGCTCCGGTATAGTCGAAGCATGAATCCTCTGTCCCGCACCCTCGCCACGCTTGCGTCCGCGGTGGGTTTCCATGGCTTCGACGATATTCACCTCGCCGCCCTGAAACCGGGGAAGGCCACCGCGCGGGATGTCCGCGAGCGGCTCGGTGCTCCGACTGCCGAATGGCCGAACAGTGACGGCAGCATGACTTGGGAATATCCGCGCGGTCCCGAAGGCACGCATTGCTGGATGCTGACGCTGAACGAACGCGGCGCGCTGCAGAAGATCGAACAGGCGCTGACGGAAGAGAATTTTGCCCGCATCGAAACAGGCTGGAGCGCGAAACAGGTTCGGCGCCTGCTGGGCAAGCCGGCCGGCGAAGCCGAATTTCCGTTGAGGCCCGCGGTGGTCTGGGAGTGGCGCATCGATCCAGCGTTCAGCGGAAACCGCGCTTTCTTTCATGTGCATTTTTCCCTGAACGGATACGTTACAGCGACCTCACGCCGCGAGGAATCACCTGCCTAAACCCTGTTGATGAAGTGCACATCAACGCCTCCCGCGCCCTATCGCGGCGCCGGCGCGACTGATAAAATCCGCAATAATTCAAGCCCTTCCCCGCCCGTCTATGCAACCCGACCGCAGCAGCGAACTGCGCGAGCTCCTCGCGCAACGCCTACTCATTCTCGATGGCGCCATGGGCACCATGGTGCAGCGCCACGGGCTCGTTGAGGCCGACTATCGCGGCGCGCGTCTTGCCGCGCACGAGCGAGACTTGAAGGGCAACAACGACCTGCTGTGCCTGACGCGGCCGGACGTGATCGGTGGCATCCACGCCGCCTACCTCGAAGCCGGCGCCGACATCATCGAGACCAACAGCTTCAATTCGACGCGGGTTTCGCAGGCCGAGTACGGACTGGCCGACCTGGCCTTCGAATTGAATGTGGCCGCGGCGAGGCTGGCGCGAGAAACCGCCGACCGGTTTTCCACGCCCGACAAGCCGCGCTTTGTCGCCGGCGTACTGGGACCCACCTCGCGCACCGCGTCGCTCTCGCCCGACGTGAATGATCCCGGCGCACGCAATGTCACGTTCGATGCGTTGGTGGCCGACTACGTCGATGCCGCGCGAGGGCTGACCGAAGGTGGCGCCGATATCCTGCTGCTGGAAACCATCTTCGACACGTTGAACGCCAAGGCCGCGCTGTTCGCCATCGAGAAGTTCTTCGACGAAGCCGGACGGCGCTGGCCGGTGATGATTTCCGGCACCATCACCGATGCTTCCGGGCGCACCCTGTCGGGTCAAACGGCCGAGGCCTTCTGGAACTCGCTGCGCCATGCACGGCCGATTTCCTTCGGCCTCAACTGCGCGCTTGGAGCAAAAGAACTGCGCCAGTATGTCGAAGAGCTTTCGAAGCTCTGCGACTGTTACATCTCGGCACATCCCAACGCCGGCCTGCCCAACGCCTTCGGCGGTTATGACGAAACGCCGCAGATGCTGGCTGACGAGATTGGCGAGTGGGGCGAGGCGGGGATCATCAATATCGCCGGCGGCTGCTGCGGTACTACGCCCGACCACATTCGCGCCATTGCCGAGGCCCTGAAAAACACCGCACCGCGCCGCACCGCCAGCCCCGACTTTCGTCTGCGCCTGGCCGGCCTCGAAGCCTTCAACATCGGCGACGACAGCCTGTTCGTCAATGTCGGCGAACGCACCAACGTCACCGGCTCGAAGGCCTTCGCCCGCATGATTCTCGAAGGCCGCTTCGACGATGCGCTGGTGGTTGCCCGCCAGCAGGTGGAAAACGGCGCGCAGGTGGTCGACATCAACATGGACGAGGCAATGCTCGATTCGCAGGCAGCGATGGTGCGCTTTCTGCATCTGGTCGGGTCGGAGCCGGACATCTGCAAAGTGCCGCTGATGCTCGACAGTTCGAAGTGGGACGTGATCGAGGCCGGGCTCAAGTGCATCCAGGGCAAGGGCATCGTCAATTCCATTTCGATGAAGGAAGGCGAGGCCAAGTTTCTCGAGCAGGCGCGTCTGGCGCGGCGCTATGGCGCGGCGGTGATCGTCATGGCCTTTGACGAGCAGGGTCAGGCCGATACCTATGAGCGCAAGACCGGGATCTGCCAGCGCGCCTATGACGTACTCGTGGCCGACGGCTTTCCGGCCGAGGACATCATCTTCGACCCGAATATTTTCGCCATCGCCACCGGCATTCCCGAGCACGACAACTACGCCGTGGATTTCATCAACGCCGTGCGCTGGATCGATCAGAATCTGCCGCATGCAAGGACTTCCGGCGGCGTCTCCAACGTGTCCTTTTCCTTTCGCGGCAACGATGCGATGCGCGAGGCAATCCACAAGGTATTCCTCTATCACGCGGTCAAGGCCGGCTTCACCATGGGCATCGTCAATGCCGGCCAGCTAGGCGTCTATGACGACCTGTCGGCCGAACTGCGCGAAAAGGTCGAAGATGTAGTGTTGAACAGGAAAGCCGGCGCCGGCGATGCGCTGATCGAGCTGGCGACGCGGGTCAAGGGACAGGCCAGGGAGCAGGTGGTCGATCTGGCCTGGCGCGACTGGCCGGTGGGCAAGCGCCTTGAACACGCGATGGTCAAGGGAATCACCGAATTCGTCGTGGCCGATACCGAAGAATGCCGTGCCGCGTTGCTCGCCGCAGGCAAACCGCCGCTGTCGGTGATCGAAGGCCCCCTGATGAACGGCATGAACGTGGTCGGCGACCTGTTCGGCGCCGGCAAGATGTTCCTGCCGCAGGTGGTCAAATCGGCGCGCGTGATGAAGCAGGCCGTGGCACATCTGATCCCCTGGATCGAGGAGGAAAAAAAGCGCACCGGATCGACATCGAAAGGCAGGATCGTCATCGCCACGGTCAAGGGCGACGTCCATGACATTGGCAAGAACATCGTCGGCGTGGTGCTGGGCTGCAACGGCTACGATATCATCGACCTCGGTGTCATGGTCTCGGCCGACAAGATTCTGCATGCGGCCAGGGAACACGGCGCGCAGGCGATCGGCCTCTCCGGCCTGATCACGCCCTCGCTGGAGGAAATGAGCCACATTGCAAGCGAGATGCAGCGCCAGGGATTTACCCAGCCGCTGCTGATCGGCGGCGCCACGACTTCGCGCGCCCACACCGCGATCAAGATCGCTCCGAATTACGCCGGGCCGGTGGTCTATGTACCGGATGCATCGCGTGCCGTGGGCGTCGTCACCAAGCTGTTGTCGATCGACATGCGCGACGGCTATGTCGACGAAGTGGCGGCGGATTACGGGAAGGTGCGCAGCCAGCATGCCGGCAAGAAGGGCGTGCCGCTGGTGACGCTGGAAGCCGCGCGCGCCAATCGCGCCAAGCTCACCTACTCGCCCGTCAAGCCCGAAAAGCTCGGCGTGACCGTTCTCAACGACCTCGATCTGTCGGTGCTGGCGGACTACATCGACTGGAGTCCTTTCTTCCAGACCTGGGACCTGGCCGGCAGCTATCCGAAAATTCTCGACGATGCCGTCGTCGGCGAAGCGGCGCGCAATGTGTTCAACGATGGCAAGGCCATGCTGAAGCAACTCGTAGCGGAGAAGTGGATCAGCGCCAATGCGGTGTTCGGTCTCTTCCCGGCCAACGCCGCGGGCGACGACATCGCTTTCTACGCCGACGAAACGCGCAGCACTCCGCTGATGACCTGGCACGGCCTGCGCCAGCAGCAGGAGCGCCCCGCCGGCAAATCGCAGCAGTGCCTGTCCGACTTCGTCGCGCCAAGAGTCGGCGCCGGTGCCACGGCGGATTACGCCGGCGCCTTCGCCGTCACCGCCGGCCTGGGCATAGAAAAGAAGCTCGCCGAGTTCGAGGCGCAGCACGACGACTACCGCGCGATCATGCTCAAGACTCTCGCCGACCGGCTCGCCGAGGCAGCCGCGGAGTGGCTGCACCGCGAAGTACGCACCAACTACTGGGGCTATGCGGCAGGGGAAAAGCTCGACGTTGCCGCCCTGGTCGAGGAAAAATATCAGGGCATCCGCCCGGCGCCTGGCTACCCGGCCTGCCCGGATCACACAGCCAAGGCCGGCCTGTTCGCCCTGCTCGACGCACCACGCAATGCGGGCATGAACCTCACCGAAAGTTTTGCCATGACGCCAGCCGCCTCGGTGGCAGGGTTCTATCTCGCCCATCCCGAAGCGCGTTATTTCGCCATCACGAAAATCGATCGCGACCAGCTTGAAGATTGGGCAAAGCGGGCCAACTACCCCATTCCAGAAGCCAAAAAATGGCTCGCACCCCTGCTATGACCCCAAGGAGCAACACATGCCGGAAACAAATCGACTGAGCTTTAACCAGGCCGTGGTCTTCGTCAAGAACAGCAAGCAGGCGGCGTTTGCCGCGATGCCGGTTTTTGGCGACGACGAAGATGGCAGCGCGGAAACCGCCGAAGGTGCGCGCATCTTCATCCTGCTGCCCGACGAGGACGAGGGCTGGACCCTGCGCTTCATCGCCGGGCCGTTCTTCTCGGCCGCCTACGCCGCCAACGACATCATCCCTGCCGACGAAATTCCGGATCGCGTGCGCGAACTGCTGTTTGTGCCGACGCGCTGCGATGAAGACTGGCTGACCGACCAGCTGCAGGTGCTGCTCGGCAAGCTGACCCAAGCGGCAGGCATCGGCGAGCAGATGCCTGATTACTCGGCGCAGCCCGCCAAGGCGGCGTCAGCGGACGTGGTGTTTCCGGTTTCGTTTATTGGCCTGGACAAGGGCCGCTGACAGGGTCAGACGCCCCAGACCACCGGCTTCTTCTTCTTCAACGACCACTCCAACAACTCGAGTAGCGGCACGGCGCGTTGCGTCAGGGTGACATAAGGCCGCGAGCTCTGCGCGTGGCCACCGCCACCGCCCGGTTCTGTTCGCGGCAGGTCTTCCTCCTGCACTCCGGCGCGCTGTTGCTTGTCTTCCTCGATCGCGGCCTTGAGCCGGGCAATCGCGTCCGGCAACTGCTCAACGGTGACGATGCCCTTGTCGGTGACGTCCTTGCCCATGAGCTTCATCATGCGCTGCGCCACGTCGCCAAACATGATGACGTCGCCCGAGGCGGGGGACTGAAAGGTGACGATCATGGTTCCAACTCCTTTAGCCAGTCGAGAATTTGCTTTGCCGGCTTCTTCCAGTCGCGTTCGAGCATCAGGCCGTGGCCCATGCCGGGAAAAACATGGGCTTCTACGCCGTAGGTGCGGGCCGTCATTTCCACCAGCGATGCGGGAATCAGGTGATCGAACTCCGCACCCTGCACCAGTAACGGCGTGCGCTTGATGCGCCCGGCCCGCGGCATGCCAAACAGCGACATGTCCCAGATGGCGCGATGCGATTCGGATTGCGAGCCCTTGTAATAGCGCCTCAGGTCGTCGAGTGAAACCGGCTGGGCGAACAGCGCCTCGCGCAAGGTTTCCAGCGAGGCCTTGCCGCCACTCATCAGGCTGTTCAGGTCCTGCATCATGCCCGGCTTGGAAAACATCATGCCCATCGCGGCCGACATCAGCCCCTGCGGCGGTACGGCGCACATCAGCACCGCACCCGGCGCCTGATGATCCTCGAGATATTTCTGTACCACGAAGCCGCCCATCGAATGCCCAATCAGCACCGGTGGCGACGGCAGGGCTGCCGCCACGGTGGCGACATCGCGCACATAGTCGTTGATGGAAAAACTGTCGAGATGCTTGCGGCCCGGCGTCGCCCCGTGGCCGGAAAGGCTGACGGCATAGGCCGCATAACCGGCCTCGGCGAAGAACGGCAGGAAGTGTTCCTCCCAGCACCAGGCCGCGGTATAGGCACCGTGAACGAAAAGCAGCGGCATCGGCTGCGGTTCGCCCGCAGGGGCGCGAACCAGGACTTCGTTATGCTCGAATCGGGGCATATTCATCGCGACAATTTGCATGGACGGCTCAAGAGCGGACGCGTTAAGGTGTTCATTACGCGCCGCTCCGTTAAGATGCTTTCTTGCTTGATTTTACCGCGTGCCATCCATGCTGAAATGGCTGATTGTTCTGGCCGTCGCTGTATTCATCGTCGGCCTGTTGCAGCCCCGCTTGGCGCGCCTGCTGCAACTGGGCCGGCTGCCGGGCGATCTGCGCCTGCGGCTGCGCGGCAAGGATTACGTGTTTCCCTTCGCCTCGGCTGTCCTCCTGTCACTCGTCGCCGGCCTTATCGGCCGGCTGCTTTGAGTTCCCGCAAGGCTGTCACGCGAGCAGCACTGATGTTGCGGGTGATGGCACCCGGGTCAGTCCGGGCATCGCCTTCAGCAACGGCGATGCGCGCCGACGTGTCACGTGCAATGGCTCCGGCATCCACGACGCGCACCGCCGCGAGGGCGGCCCGCCATATCGTTGCCTGCAGATAGTCGCGTTCGTCCCAGCCCAGCCGGCCGCGATAATCCGCCTCGCAGGCGAGCAGGATCATTTTGAAGCGATCGGGCCGGCGCAGGGCATCGCAGCGCTCGAGCACGGTCAGCACGGTTTCCGGACGCAACTGTTCGACGCGGTGGATATCGCTGTGAAACCGCGCTACGAGCCTTGCTACGTCACGACAATCGGTCGGCACGCGCAGTCGCTCGCAGATGGTTTCGAGCAAGGCCACGCTCTTTGCTTCATGGCCGTAGTGGCGCGGCAGGATGTCGGCCGGCGTGACCCCTTTGCCGAGATCGTGCGTCAGCGCGGCAAAGCGCGCCGGCAAGGCCGCCGCGAGTCGCGCCGCCATGTCGAGCACCATCATGACATGCACGCCGGTGTCAACTTCGGGATGGTAGTCGGCCCGTTGCGGCACACCCCAAAGGGCATCCAGTTCGGGCAGCAGACGCACCAGAGCGCCGCATTCCCGCAAGACCGCGAACATGCGCGAAGGCCGTCCTTCCATCAGCCCGCGCGCCAGTTCCTGCCAGACGCGCTCGGACACCAGCGCATCGACCTCGCCGGCGGCCACCATGCCGCGCATCAGTTCCAGAGTTTCCTCGGCGATCGAGAAGTCGGAGAAACGCGCTGCAAAACGGGCGACACGCAGGATCCGCACCGGGTCTTCGGCAAAGGCCGGCGAAACGTGGCGCAATACGCGCGCAGCGAGGTCGCCACGACCATCGTGCGGGTCGATGATCGCGCCCGCCTGGTCCTTGGCCATGGCATTGATGGTCAGGTCACGGCGGACCAGGTCCTGCTCCAGCGTCACCCCCGGCGCAGCATGAAAGGCGAAGCCGGCATAGCCCGGCGCCGTCTTGCGTTCGGTGCGCGCCAGGGCGTATTCCTCATGGCTCTGAGGATGGAGAAATACGGGGAAGTCGCGTCCGACGGCGACAAATCCCTGCGCCAGCATGTCTTGCGGTGTGGCGCCGACCACTACCCAGTCCCGATCCTTGACCGGGAGACCAAGCAATTCGTCGCGCACCGCACCGCCGACAGCATAGATTTCCATGGCCGGCCTTTATCCGTTGCGCAAATAGGTCGGCGCAACAATTTCCAGCGCCGTCGCGACGCGGCCGAAAGGCAGCGTGCAACCCGTGTCGCAAACGCTGGCGACACGCATGGAACGGATGTTGTCGCGCGTCATCGGGCCGTTGGGAATGAACTCCATGGCCCAGGCCTGCAGCCAGGCGATGGCATGCGGCAGTCCGATCACGGCGCGCGGGTGGCCTGAAACGGTGGCCGCATAGCTGACCAGTTGGCGCAGGCTGTATTGCTTCGGGCCGCACAGCTCGTAGGCGGCGCCGATGCTTTCGGAGCGCAGCAGGCTATCCGCCACCGTAGCAACTACATCCTCGACCCACACCGGCTGGAAGCGCGCATCGGCTCCCGCCAACGGGAAAAAAGGTGCGATTTTTGCCATCCGGGCGAACAAGGTGAGGAAGGCGTCTCCCGGCCCGAAGATCACCGAGGGACGAAATAGCGTGAGATCGAGCCCCGCGTCCAGCAACATCGCCTCGCCAGCCGCCTTGGACCGCAGATAGCCTGATGGGGCGTCGCCTGCCGCCTTCAGCGCTGAGACATGCAATAGCCGGCGCACGCCGGCCGCCTTGGCCGCAGCGGCTATTTTTCGCGGCAGTTCGACATGGGCGCGGGCGAAGCCCTTGCCGTAGGGCTCGCCTTCGCCACCCTTCAAGACACCGACCAGGCTGATCACCGCATCCTGCCCGGTCATCAAGCGGGCCAGCGTCGCCTGATCATGCACGTCCGCGTCGACCACACGTGCGGTGGGCAGCACCAGCAGATGCTTGGCCCGGTCGCGACGACGCGTCGGCAGCGTGAAGCAGAAGTCGGCGCTGGCGGTGCGGCGAGCCAGTTCGCGCACAACCGCGGTACCCAGAAAACCCGTTCCGCCAATAACCAGAATATTTTTCATGGTAGTTGCTCCAATGCCGTGTCGCCTTGCCCGCGAGCGCCGATCATTCCCAGCGTAGCTTTCAGTGACTGCGGACGGCCGGTAAACAAGGTGTTGTAATACACGGCGTTGCTCATGACCTTTTTCACGTAATCACGGGTTTCGTTGAACGGGATGGTTTCGGCGTAGATCGCGCCTTCCAGAGGCCCGTCCGCGCGCCACTTGTGGGCGCGCCCGGGGCCGGCATTGTAAGCCGCCGACGCCAGTACCGGATGGTTGTCGAGCGACTTCAGCACCATCTTCAGGTAGTTGGTGCCGAGCGTGACGTTGGTATCCATTTCGGCTACCCGGCCCGGACGGAAATTCACCAGCTTGATTTTCTTTGCCACCCATCTCGCTGTGGCGGGCATCAACTGCATGAGACCCTTGGCACCGACCGCGGACTTGGCGTTCATTATGAAACGTGATTCCTGTCGCATCAGGCCATAGACCCAGCCATTGTTGAGGGCGAGCTCGTCAGCCTTGGGCAGGACCTGGTCACTGAAAGGCGCGATGTAACGCAGGCTGTAATTGTGCTGCGCCAGGGTACGGTCAGCCGTGTTGATGGCGCGATCCCATATCTCCTGCCGCTTGGCAAACTCGGCGGCGGCGAGCAGGGCCCTGTCGTCCATGCCACGCAGGGACCACACCCACTCGCGCACAGCTTCGACGCGCATGTCGATACGGAACAGCGCCAGCGAACGCTGAAAGCCCGGATTGGCAGCCGCAATGGCCAATTCCTCGGCACTGGGAGGAGTCGCGCGCGGCGGCACTTCGATCGGGCGGCCAAGCTCCTCATCGGCGAGATTACTGTAGAAATTGGGCTGGCCGCCGATCCTCTGGTAATAGGCACGCGCCTGGTCGGCATGGCCGCTAGCGGCCAGCCCGCGGCCCTCCCAATACGACCAGTCGGGCTGCGCCGACAGTGTCGGGGGCATCGCTGCGATGGCTCGCTGCACGGCGCTCCAGTCGCGCACCCGCAGCGCAGCGCGGACATTCCAGGCCATTTGTTCCTCGGACAGGGTGGTACCGGCCGCTTTTTCGTACCACGCCAACGCCTCCGGCTGATGACGCAACGCCGCCTGCCAGGCGAGTTGACCCCAGGCATAGGCACGTTCTTCGGCAGTGAACTGAGACTCGATGCTGGAAAAACGCTTCGCCGCGTCTTGCGGGTCGTTCCTCGCCAGGCGCTGCACCGCGAACAGCGCCACTTCGCGACCGCCGCGTTTGGCTGCAAAGCCGGCCGGAAGCTTGGCGAGGAGGCGTGCCGGATTTTGCGCGACGGACTCAAGGCCGCGCCCGTCAAACCCCTCCGCGGCCGGCAAATAGGCGGCAGCGCCACGTGCGGCGCCAACCCGCCTGGCTTCAAAATAGCGGCGCACGCGCTGCCAGACCTCTTCCACCGTCAGACCGCCGGCCGCAACCAATTGATCGACCAGGGTCTCGCAAGGCCCCGGCAGATCCTGCCCACTGATCCACAGGGCGCGCACCGTATCGGCTTTGCCCGCAGCCTGCGCCGAATAGCATCTGATTTCGGCGTCGGGCAAGGCCAGCGCCGGCAGTTCGCGCTGAAAGCTGTCCCAATCGCCGTTCTTGCCCAGCACACGCAACCAGTCGCCGCGCAATTTCTCGGTGAGATAGGCGCCCGGATAGCGGCTCAAATAGTCCGGCACCCCGCTTGCGTCACCATTATCAAGACGCAGCCGCAAGTCCCAGTATTCGGCCCAGGCAAGCAGAGGGTGTCCCTGCAGCAACTCCATCTGACGCCCGAGACGCACCTGTTCGCCGCTGCGAAACGCCTCGCGCGCCGAAAGAAAGGCCGCATCGCCGCGATCGGCACGCGTTCCCGAAGACGCACACAGCACCGGCGCTGGCACCAGGGCGACAGCGCAAGAGAAAGCCACGATCAAGGCAATCCGGGGCAGAGAGATGGCTGGCTTGGGGTTATAGTTCATTCGATAATCTGGTCTTGACTTGTTCCGGCTCCACGTTAGCACATGCCCGCATCCTTCCCGTCCAGCGAACACATCGCCGATTCCTTGGTTTTTCGCGCCGCCCTGCGCCAGGAGAGGCTCGCCGCGCGCATGGCTCTCGACGAAAAAACCCGCGCGGCGCTTTCAGTCCGCATCGAAATCCATCTCGCCGCATTGCTGACTCCGCTCCCGCCCCGGACACTGAGCTTCTGCGCTCCCGTGCGCGGCGAGTTCGATGCGCGGCCACTGGCATGTCTCCTGATCGAATGCGGCTGGCAAGCCGCGATGCCCGTCGCAGACGCAACCAACGCGCCCATGAGCTTTCGCACCTGGACTCCTTCATCGGCAATGGACTGCGGCCGCTACGGCATCCCGGTTCCGGCCGAAGGCCAAGCCGTAGTACCCGACATCGTGCTGCTGCCACTAGTCGCCTTCGACCCGCATGGCTTTCGACTAGGCTACGGTGGCGGTTACTTCGACCGCACGCTGGCGGTACTGGTTCCGCGCCCATTGACGATTGGCGTCGGCTTCGAGCTGGCGCGCGTGGCGGACATTCGACCCCAGGCGCATGACCTGCCTCTCGATGCGGTGGTCACCGAAGCCGGCATCGTGCGCCGCAACACCTGATCCGCTTAGCCCCCAGCCCCTGCTCCAGGAGAACGGGGGACCGCGGCGCGTTACGCTCACAGACTATTGGCGGGTCTGCGTTGGAGCGGCCCGGCGGCAGACCAGACTAGCCGCCTGTCGCCTGACGCAACCTCGCCAGCGCCTCTTCGAGCAGCGCGCGCCGGGTGCCGAAATTGAGGCGGACGAACCCCGGTGTGCCGAAATCCGCACCGTCGGAAAGCCCCAGGCCGTGCTGCTCAAAATAGCGTGACGGATTGTCGATGCCATGTTCCGCGGCAAACTGCCGCGCATCGATCCACGCCAGATAGGTCGCCTCCACCGGTCGCATGTCGAGGCCGGGGATCGCGGCAACCGCGCGCTCGACGGCGCGCAGATTGCCGCGCAGATAGTCAAGCAGAGCCGCGTGCCAGTCATCGCACAGCGTCAGCGCGGCCTCGGTTGCCACCATGCCCATGGCATTGACGTGGGGCACGATGCCGTGCATGGCGTTGCAGAAATCCTGCCGCAAACGGCTGTCGGGAATGATTGCAAAGGCGCACCCCAGCCCAGGAATGTTGAAGGTCTTCGACGGCGCCATCAGCGTAATGGTGCGTGCTGCTATTTCCCGGCTGAGCGTTGCGAAAAGTCGGTGCCGGCGAGACGGCGACAGGATCAGGCCGTTGTGGATTTCATCCGAACACACCACCATGTCGTGCTTTTCAGCCAGCAGCGCGATCTGCCACAACTCGTCCTCATTCCATACCCGCCCGGTCGGATTGTGCGGATGGCAGAGCAGGAAGAGTTTTGCCTGGCTGGTCCCGAGTACCGCATCTACGGTTGGAAAATCCCACAGCCAGCCGGCAGAGTCGCACACCAGCGGCGCGCTCACCACCCGTCGGCCCGAAAACCGCGGCGACGAGAGAAAAGGCGGATAGATCGGTGTCGCGGTAAATATCGCATCGCCTGCCGCCCCGGCCGCGCGACAGGCGACATTGAGGCCCGATACGAGGCCCGGCAGCCAGACGATCCAATCCGGTTCGATAAGCCAATCGAACTTGCGTGCGAGGTAGGAAATGACTGCGTCGATCTGGCTCGCGGTTGGCTGGTTGTAGCCGAACACGCCGTGATCGACGCGTTGCCGCAGAGCAGTCAGTACCGGTTGCGGTGCGGCGAAGTCCATGTCCGCAACCCAAAGCGGCATTACTCCACCGGGGCAACCGCTATCGGCGTATTTCGCCCATTTCACCGAGTCGGTGTTGACCCGATCCAGGGCTTCGTCAAAGTCGACATTCATCCCGGTGCACCGACCCGCGTCAATATGAAAGACTTGGCAGTCCGATCCGGACAGTTCATGAACGAAGGTTTATCGGTTGTCTTGCGTTTGGACAGAACATGGTTTTGATCTGCAACCAGCGCTGTGTAACGATCGGTACGGCATGAAAGTGAAGTACGCCGGTTAGTAGTGTGACATAAGTCACGCCGAGCCCGCGCTGTCAACTCGAAGCAGGTTGATACGTTACTAAACAAACATGTATTCGACGAAATGAACATGCATCCGGCGTCAACTTCTGTCATTGTTTGTCCTGGTTTAATTACCGTGCCTGGCACACAATTCATTTGGCCCGTTTGAATTTGAGGGCTACACTCATACTATGATGATTGGGGGTCTTCGGCTTGAAAGCTTCCCGTCAGTGCTTTTCCATTTCGCGTCTTACTGCTAAAGGGGTTGCAATGTCAGTACTCTCGCCAAAGCGTCTTTCGCTGGTTTTTTCCCTTCTGGCTTTTTCAGCGGTAGTTTCCGCCCAGAACCTCGGACCGTCGGGTCCCGCAGCCGAGGCTACCTCCGCTGCCGGGCCAAAAGTACCGGCGACCAAAACCATCACCAGCTTTACACAGGCCTTGCGCTGCATGGACCAGTTGTTTCTGGCCTATGGCAAGCAGGGCATAGTGATCACCTCCGCCGGCGTCCCGGACGAGACCGGCAAGGTTCGGACCGGAACCAAGGAGATGGTGATTACGGCGATCGCGAAAATGACCCTGCAAAGTGACGCCTTTGAATTCATCGACTTCCACGGTGGTGGCGATGATCTGGCACGCCTGTTTGAGGCTCGTGGCGATGCCGGCCGCAAGATTCCCGACTATTACATCCGCGGCTCCATTACTCAAATGGACGATAACACCGTGCGCAAGAGCAAGGGCGCCGGTATATCCCTGTTCTTTCTGGATCTGGGCTACTCGGAGGACGCATCATACGATCTGCTCAGCATGGACATGAGTGTCGGTGAGGCGGCCACGCGCAAGATCCTGCCCGTTACCAGCACCTCCAACACCATGGTCATGGTCAAGGGCGGAAAGTCCGGCGAAGCCGGCGGCAAATTGGGAAAAGTCGGGCTGAGTTTCAACCTGGATAACAGTCGTTCGGAAGGACTGGGAGCGACCACCCGGGCGTTGCTTGAACTGAGCCTGATCGAAACCCTCGGCAAATTTACCCAGGTTCCCTACTGGCGTTGCCTGGATACCGACATTACCAATCCCCTGATTCGCGAACAGGCGCGCGAAAGCTACGACATGCTGCAGGACAAGGAACGCATCCTGTTCATTCAGCGCAAGCTGGGGGGCAGCATGAACCGCTACAAAGGGCCGGTCGATGGCGTAGCCAATAACGAACTCAAGCAGGCCGTGGGCGAATACCAGGCATCAGCGGGCCTCGTGGCCAACGGCCAGATCAACTTCGACTTGTACGCCAGCCTGCTTGACGATGTACAGAACAGCTTGGCCGCTTTGCCGGCAATCAAGCCATTGAACCTGCCTGGGGTTGCCTCGGCAATCGGCGCGCCACCGCCCGCTCCTCCCGCTCCTCCAGCGTATGTTCCACCAGGTGCCTCGGCGCCCTCGGCACCCTCGGCCAGCGCGTTCCGCGTCAATCTGGATAGCGAAAAAGGCGGGCGCCCGGCCTATCGCGTCGGCGAGTTCCTCAATATGAGCCTGTCGCTTTCGAGCGATGGCACGGCCTACTGCTACTACGAAGATAACGCGCACAACACAGCGCGCATTTTCCCCAATCAGTTCCAGTCCAATCCGACGCTCACAGCGCGCAGCAGCGTGCGGCTGCCAAGCGGTGGCTTCAAGATTCGTTTCGACCAACCCGGTCGCGAGAGAGTGGCCTGTATCGGTGCCGATCGCGAATTGGTCGTTCCGAGAACGCTGATCGGGGCAAAAGATCTGACACCCTTGCCGGTCAAGTCGGTTGACGAAATCGTCAATCAGTTCCGCCAGATCAACCCGGCCGCAATGGTCAGTCAGATTGATATAACCGTCAATCGCTGATACGCCATGAGAAACGTCGCTGCAACCCGCCTGTCCCTGCTGACGGGAGCTTGGCTGCTTTCGGCGGCAGGTGCGGTGAATGCGGAGGGGGCAGGGCGGCTCGAGTCCCCCGGGGTTTTTCTGCTGGCCGAGATTGTCGTTCCGGGCAATAAGCCGGACAGCGGGAAAAAAACCTCGAAATCGGCGGCAGAGGTCGTCAGCAAGGCGAAAGCCTATCAGGAATCGTCGTCGGGAAGCCCCACCATCATTGTCATGCCCGAAGAGGAGGAGGAAGGTCTGCTCGGTCCCCGGCGGCAACCGGAAAGCGGTGCATCCCAGAGTCGGGCCAAGGCACGCCAGTATCAGCAGGGACAAGGATCTGCGCAGGTTCCGAACCCGAGCGCGCCGGATTCTTCAAACCCGGGAGCGACAAACTTGGAGCGCGCCCAACGAAACAGCGCAAAGGCGCGCACCTATGTGTCTACCGACAACACGGTGGTCATCGAGAGGATCGGATCGGACGGCATTCCCATCGTCTCCTGCGGAAAACTGATTGCCAACGTGGCCGGGCGCATTGGCGACGACATGCAGCCTGGCGGAATATTTTTTATCATGCGCGACAACAAACCATTCAAGGTTCGGTGCGCCCTCCAATAGTGTGACGAAAGTCACGGGGAGCCAGCGCTGCCAGCCTGACACTGTCAACCTAAAGTACCCTAAAACGTTATTCGCTCAAGGTTTTGGTTAAATAAAAATGAAGTTGCTGCCACCTTCCGTCATCGCCTGTTTTTGGTTGCTGACCACTGCTTCCACAGTCGTTGTCGGGCAAGTCACGGTGGATGCTTCAGGAGGTAGCGTAAGGGTGAAGAAGGATAAGGGCAATACCACGGTTAGCGTAGGGCCCGGTAGTACGGCGAGTAATTCCTCGGGGACGGTTGACGCTGACGTGGAAATGGAAGGAGTGGCCGTAATCAACGATGATGTGTTCATTGATGGCGAAAAGATTCAGCGTGGAAAGACCAGCTACACATCGAAGAAGACCGGCAAGTCCTATCGGATACAGTGGGGAAAAAATGGAAACGTCAGTGTTGAGCAAAACTGATTTGCTTGCTGGCTTTGCGTCGGTCGCCCTTGCGTTGATGTTGGCCGCTGTGCCAGGCCAGGCCGAGGCAGATATTCTTCTGCAAACAAATTCCGGGGTTTGGGTCAGTGGAAACCAGTTTGCCGCCGGTTTTCAGGGCGCGCCCGGAGCAATGCCCGGCATCGTCTTGGTGCCGGATGTTCGCGGCAATGCCGGCTTTATGAGCCAGCGTGCTCAAGGCTGGTATTCTTACAACCGTCGCGGCGATAGCTCGACCGGATTCATGTTAGTCGATCCAGCCGGCAGCGGTACGCTGTCGGCCACAAGCCCTCGACAGGCGACTGCGCGAGCGCATTCTGCCCGCGCCAACGCATATCGACTCGAGTATTTCAAAAAATAACCGGGGAAAATGATGTCGATCCAGAAACCAAGAGGTATGACTGTTGCCCGTTTCGGCCTGTTGATTTTAGCGACCGCAATGGCGTTCCTTGCCCATGGCGCAGCACCGCAACCCGTAAGTGCCGGCTTCACCCAGATCGTCAACAACCGTTCCGCTCAGCTCATAGTCTGGCATTACGCCGACAATCCGCGCATTTATGTGTTTGACTTCCCCGGTCTTGCCTATCAGGGGAGAAGCTTCAATCGAATCACCCAGTTTATTGAACAGCAAACCACCGAGCCCTATCCGCGAGTTCTTACCGAACAGGAAATGACGGCGCGCCTTGTCGCGGCAAAGCGGTCCGAATCGGATTTCGCCTTCGGCCACGACCTCATGGTCCATGAACTCGTGCAGTTCTTCAATTTTGCTTTGCGCGACAAGGTGCCGCTGAATCCCGAAGAGACCGCTGTAAGGGATTTCCTGGTCGCACAAGGAATGGTGCGTGACTGGCGTGGCTTCTGGCAGGCCGTCGAGCCAAACAATGTTATCCTCTCGGTCCCTCAGACGCAGGAAAAGAGCGCTGGTCAGCCGCTTATCAACGCGACGGCGCGATATGCGATCGTGTTGCACGAGATGGCCCATGGCGAGTACTACACCAATGCCTATTACGCACAGTACTGCCTGCGCTTTTGGCAAGAGTCGCTGACGGATGCCCAGCGTGAAGCGTTCAAGGCCTTCCTCGGCAGGTACAACTACGCCGTCGGGTCCGAAGCGTTGCTGATAAATGAGACGCAGGCCTATCTCATGTTCACGCCCGATCCGACATCGTTCAGCGCACGCAAGCTGGGCGTTGCGAACGAAGAACTCGAGGCAATGAGGGATGCCTTCCGCAAGGGCAAGCCGCCGACTACGCTGCCGCTACATTGGAATATTGGAGGATAGACATGAAGGCATCACGTATAGTCGCGACCGCAGCGCTGGCCTTGATTGCCACGGGGTCAATGGCCCAGACCAGCCAGACCCGTATCAAGGGCAATACGGAAATCAACGTCACGACACAAAATACCACGGCGGTCGCTACAGGAGAAAATAACGTAGCGAAAAACAGGATTGGTGTAATCCAGGGAGACAAGAAGGGTGACACCAGAATCTCCGTCAGCGCAACCAACGTAACTACGGTAGTAGGCGGACGCAACAAGAAAACCTGTACAAATATAGGAGCGATTGTCAAAGATGAATGCAAATAGACACTTTCTGCGCATCGGCGCGGGCTTGGTTCTGGGCTTCGCGGTTTCGGTGGTTTTGGCGGAACAGGGCGTGGATGCCCGATCCCAAACCAAGATCAACAACGCCAAGGCCAAGGCATGGACCGACGGGTCGATCAAGGATGACCGATTCAAGAAGGATGTAGTGAATATCGGCAGCAAACGCGGCGGCGGTTGCAATGATGTCAACGTCGGCACCGTAAAAGCAGGTGAAAAAGCGCCAAAGGACATCGTAGTCACAACCAAGAACGTCATCAATATTTGCAAATAAGGAGCCAATACTATGAAAACCATTTTTCGCCCTGCGACGTCTGCGTTGATGTGTGGTCTGATTCTTCTGGCCATGGGAAGCGGTCGGGCTGTTGCCGCTGATGACGACGCCACAAAGCTCAAAGATCTCGAACGCGCCATGTCGGCACCGGGTGATGGCGACCCAGCCAAGAGGAAGCCGCGCACACGGGCTATCGTTTTTGACAACGCCAACTCTCCAGCCGCGGCCAGCGCCCCCGCGGCGGCCTTGGACTGTTCCAATCTCCCGCCTGACGTCAAAGCCAATGCGGTTGATTTTGCAATTCAGTTCCAGGTTGGAAGTTCCAAGGTATCACCGAGTTCTGAGGCCACCTTGGGCAGTATTGCAAAGATTTTGGCGCTTGCTCCCGATCGTTGCGTGATCGTCGAAGGCCATACCGACTCGACTGGCAATGCAGACAAGAACATGGCCCTGTCGAGGGACAGGGCCGGCGCGGTCGTCAACTACATTACGGAGAAGGCGGGTATCGAGCGCAAGAGGCTGGTGCCGCAGGGCAAGGGCTCGAGCAATCCGGCAGAGGGCCTCGCCCCGAACGACCCCAAGAACCGTCGTGTGGTCTTCAGGGTTGTTGCGGGCTAACAGCGGACAGGCTTCTTCAGTCCGGTTTCAACTCAGGAGACACAGCATGCGTACCATCACTTTTCTCATTGCTTCCACCCTTATCGCTGCCCCGGTTTTTGCTCAAAACACGATGCGCTCGAGCAATCCGCAGGGAGTCCAGATTCAGGGAAATACCGACATCAAGGCAGCGCAGGAAAACACCGCGGCTGTAGCTACCGGTCAGGGCAATGAGGCGAAGAATACAGCCGGCGCCATCAAGGGCGGCACCCAGATCCAGGGCAACACCAAAATCAAGGTCGAGCAGAAGAACACGTCGGCTCTTGCGATTGGCAAGGATAACAAGGCAGCAAATGAAGCAGGCGTAATCGGCGGTAAATAGGCAACATCCATTTTTTTAACAAAGGAGAAGTAAACCATGCGTACCCATATTGCACTCATCGCTCTCACCGCAGTTCTGTCCACCGCGGCCTTTGCCCAAAGCAAGACCATGACTTCGACGAACGCGCAAGGCGTACAGATTCAGGGCAACACCGACATCAAGGCCAAGCAGGAAAACACCACGGCAGTCGCCGTAGGCGAAGGCAACACGGCCAAGAACACGGCCGGCGCCATCAAGGGCGGCACCCAGATCCAGGGCAACACCAAGATCAAGGCCAGCCAGAAGAACGCTACTGCGGTTGCCCAGGGCAAGGGCAACACCGCTGCCAACGAAGCTGGCGTAATCGGCGGCAAGTAATATTTACATGTTCGTTGATTGACCGGAAGGCGGGGGCGACCCCGCCTTTTTTATTGGCCTTTTCAGTGTTGCCGCAAAAACGGGCCACAGTACCCGACCTCAGTGCCGAACCGAATTATCCGGAGCGGGAATGACTTCTTCAACCCCTCGGCAAACTCATTTTTGGGTTTGAAACAGAAAATCACCGCCCTCGATATGTCCGGCGGAAACCACTGCCCCGTACTGGGGTTGCTGCGGGTACTCCTTGGTGACGCCTTTGCTGACCACGCTCCAGATTTGTGCTCCGGCGGTAAGCCTGCCGGTACTTTGCAGTGTCTTGATCAGATTCCAGGCGAAAATCGAATGCCCCTCCTTGCCTTCATCTGAAACAGGCTCGTCGGCTCCCGAGGAAAACACCAGCACCGAGCGTTGCTTGAGTATCTCTTCTGCTCTGATCTCCTTGGCCTGAGCCACTTTCTGTTCTTTGGTCAAGCTGCCGGAATAGCAACTATCTGAAATCAAGATCAACTGGTGGGCACGGATCGCTGCAAGTAGCTTGGAGATGTCGCTATTTGAGATCCAGCCTTGCGCCGTCTTGACCGAGGCATCGACCGGAATCCAGTAGCCCATCTTGATATCCTCCATCAGATAGCCGTGTCCCGCATACATCAGAAGAACAGCATCCTCCGGCCTTGCTTGAGCAGCGACGTTGTTGAGGGCTTCAATCAGCTTCGCTTTGCCCGCATTCTCAATGATCCGTGTTTCGAAACCAAAACGGGTATGCAGCACCTTGGCGATCGCCGACACGTCATCGATCGGCGTTTCCAAAGCCGGGATCGGCGCGGTGTACGCGTTGTTGCCCACCAGAATCGCAAAACGACGACCAACCGGGGCGGCAAGCGCGGGCAGCGCGGCGAGCGGTACAACCGCTGCCGGTGCTTCAATCCCCGGCGCCGGCTTCCCGGCTGCGGTTGCTACGGGCGCTGGAGGTGGGCCGCTAGCAGGCGCGGAAGGAGCCGGCGTCGACACCACCGTTGCGACAGGCTCGGGCCGGGCCAGGCATTCTCCCGCTCTTGGAATCTGCCCCGCCGAACACTCCCGAACATCTGCAGCCGCGGGGTTCTTGCGCAGTTCTTCGAGCGCTTCGCGATACAACAAAGTGCGAGCCTGATGTCGCTGCATCTGGATCGACTGAAACTGGGCCATTCCCGGTATGCCACCCATGAAGGCAGGCGGACGGATCATTTGCGCCTGCACAAGAGTTGCCGTCAATGCGACGGCAAAACCAAACCAGAACGGCAGCTTCGATCTCATTTTGCACTCTCCTTTGCCATCGTGCGCTGCAGCAGCGTCGTCCAATCCCGCGCCCAGCAGCATTCATGATCAAACCCGGAAATGGTTTCCGTGCGGCCACCCTTGCGACGGACGAAACTCTCGACAATTGCCGGGGGGACGATCACATCCTTCCCGCCAACAAAATGCACGCTGTGCGGCAGACGCACATTTTCACCCAATTCGGCCGGGTCGAGCGAGCCCTTCAGCTGCGAAGCATCGTGCCAGGCCACCCATTCCACTACCGCCAAGGGCGCCGCAACAGTTACAAGAACGTCGACGTCATCACGCCGCGCGGCAAGCAGGGTTGCCAGCACGCCGCCGCCTGAATAGCCGATCAGCCTGAGGCGCCGTACCGCCAAGGCCGCTTTTTGCTGGTTGATCGCCGCCTCATAAGCCGCGACGACTTCCGGCGCAAATCGCCGTTCGGTCCAGTAGGCACTGTCGCACCTTTCCAACTCGTCCGCACTCAGGTACTGGCAGGGGCGTCCGAGATAGACAACGGCCGCCGAAGGATCGGCCGCCGCCAGGGTCAGCGAGACCGGTTTTGTCGGGGTCGGATCGCGTGGCGGATGGTAGGGCGTCCGCCAGGCCGCACCATCACCTTCGATGTAGATCGCCAGCGTATCGCTCGGGATCGATGGCTTGCGCACGAACGCGGTCAGACGGAACGCGCCAGCCTGAATGGGCGCTTCAGCAAAACCGCGTTCCCCGGCCCAGGCAGCTATCTCACGCGCATCGCGAAAGGAGCCTGAGGTGCTGCAAGCAGACAAGACCGCAAACAAAAAGGCCGCGCTCAGAAGCGCGGCCTTGATCGGGGAATCCCCCCGCAACATCAGAACCGGACGTTGATGTTCGCCATCAGTTTGCTACTCTTGGAACGGTCACGGCCGGTTTCCTGCTCATAACCGATGCCGCCGGTCATGGCGTTCTTGATCGAGATGAAGTTGGCACCCAGTGACCACACCCATGCGTTCTTGCCCATTTCAGTCGCGAACTTCTGATCTTCAGTTGCCGTGCTCGACCGTCCATCGCTTGCATAGGCCAAACCAACGTAAGGCATCACACCGTTCATCCAGTAGGCGGCCTGAGCGGCCAGTCGGAACTGCCCCACCTCGTTAGTCACCTTGGTATTGGCCAGCGTAACGCCATTGTTATTCGCGTCACCACTCTTGTCCTGACCAAACAGGTAGCTGCCTTTGCCGGTTACTTGCCAGTTGCCGTGCCACTTCGTATAGCCAAGATTGGTGCCGTAAAAAAAGCGCTTGGAGTCAGTCTTTACACTGCTATCGACAGTACTCTTGCCGTTGCCCCAACCCACTGTTGCATCGAGCGCCCAGTCCTTGTTTATCTGCCAACCGAGATAAGGCGCGTAGCCGTAGCCGCTGGTGCTTACAGGCTTGGACGCGTCCGCAACATTATTGTAGGAAGTTGCCGAGCCGCTTCCATTGTCAAATGCGGCCGAGAGACCAAGGGCCAAGTTCGGCGCCAACTGGTAATCCCCACCAACAACCAGATTCTGAATTCTGGCGTCGAACTTATTCGTTCTAACATCGGTGGCCAAGTCGCCCGCAAGACGGAATCCACCACGGTCATACTTCATGTCGCTCTCGGCAACACTTGCCCAAACATTCCACTTTCCAGCCGCATTGCCTGCAGCCAAGCCCTTGCGCTGTCCTGAGTCGGCCATCGCGCCCGGAGGGGCAGAGACCGTAGCGCGGTTTCCCACGCTGGCCGATATCGCCAGCATCTGCTCGAGCGACGTGCCCTGAATGACCTTCGCGCCGGCTGCCGTGTTTGAGCTTGAGCCAAAGCACTCAGGATGACGGGATGTATAGAATTGCTCACAACTCGCAACCCCGCCACAGGAATTGAAAAAGGATATCGCTTGGGGACACGTCGTCGCATTCGCGACCCCGCTTGATGTAAACATGCCTACCGCTATCCCGGCTGCAAACGCGAATCTAAATTGCTTGATCATCATTGCCTCCCAGAAGTAATAACCCTACTGTCTCAAACTATACTATTTTTTGCTTTCGCGCGCATTTTTTACGGCCTTCTTGTAGAGCGCAATCAGCAGGGCCGCTTCGGGGTTCTTCGGCCGGTCCTGTTGCAGGTCACCGAGGACCCGTTCCACCCGATCCAGCTCCCGCATATCGTACAAACCGGAAAGCAAATACATCTCCGGCCCCAAGTCGTTCGGCCCGGCCCGGCTTCTGAGGTCGTGGTAGGTGTCTTCCAGCCGGACCATGGCATCCAGACCGGGCACCGAGCGCAGCCGCGTAACGCCGCCTCGGCCCTGCCCATCCAGAGCAGGTGTCCGCGCCAGTTGCCTGGCCATCACCATCGGCAGCGATTTCACTTCCGCGGCAGGCAAGCCGCTGGCTTTGCCTTCCCGCAGCGTCATTTCCAGGCGCCCGGGACCCGACCAGGTTTCCTGACGGCCATTCTCGAAATAAACCACCTGCAGCCGGCTATCCTTCTCCAGACTGAGTTTATCGCCCTCCTTGAGCTTGACGAAGGCTTCGACCGGCATCGTTACCGCGTCGGCAAGTCTCACCACCTTGCCCTGCACGGACATGACCAGGGCCACTTCATCCGCCCAGACCTGGCTGCAACCCAGAACGATCAGACCAACGCAAAAATATCGAAATGTCATGGCAACCTCACTTCAAAGCGACGATCTCGAACGCCTCTACCGGCTCGGCTCGACCCTTGACCGTCAAACAATAGAGGGCGCCCGTCTTCAGTTCGCCCCCGAACATGGAAACGGTATCACGACTGGCGAGAATATGGGCGCCGGTCTCCTTGGTTTTTCCTTCAAGACGCGAAGCGATATTTACCGTGTCGCCGATCGCCGTGTATTCCATGCGCACCGAAGCCCCGATGTTGCCAACCACCGCCTCGCCACTGTGAACGCCGATGCCGATGTCGAATTCCGGCAAATCGCGGCCGGCGAAGCGCTGCTTGACCCAGACGCGAAACTCTACCGCCACGGCCCGCAAAGCTACCGCCGCGCGCAGCGCGCGGCTGGCGTGGTCGATCTGGGCTAGTGGCGCACCGAACTCGGCCATGATGGCATCGCCGATGAACTTGTCGATGCTCGCACCTTCCGCCAGCAGCACGGCGCAGGCGCGCTCGAGATAGGTGTTGAGCAACTCCACCACCTCTTTCGCGCTCAGCCTTTCGGAAAACGTGGTGAAGTTGCGGATGTCCGAAAACAGCACGCTGATCTGTCGCGTCTGGCCGCCCAGTTCAGGCAGTTCCGGAGACGCCAGCAGCGCCGTCACCACCTGCGGCGAGACATAACGACCAAACATCTGGCCGATGCGCTCGCGTTCGCGCTCCTCTCTCCTCAAACGCAACAACGACAGGCCGATCAGCACCACCATCATGCCTGCCTGCAGGTGCGCCACCGGAAACAGGACATCCTGCTTGAACAGCAGATTGCCGGCTATGGCTGCAACCTGCATCGCCAGAATCACCAGCACCACCGAACGCCAGGCCGAGAGCCACATGCAGCCATAGGCCAGCGCACCCAGCACAACCGCGAAAGTCACCAGTCGCACCGCCGCCGGCACCTCGTCGTGGAAATGCCCGGCGAGCAAGGTCTCGATCACATTGGCTTGAATCTCCGGGCCGGGCATCAGGATATTGGCCCCGCCGATGCTGGTCGAGTATGGCGTCGGATGCAGATCATTCATGCTGGCGTAGCCGGCACCGATCACCACTACCTTCCCTGCCAGGGCACGAACATCGGGATCGCTCAGGGCATTGGGCACCAGAAGTTTGCGGAAAGACAAGGCAGCAAAGCTGCCCGGCGGGCCGGCATACGCAATCGGGACCGAACGCTCGGCGCCGATCTCCCGCCCCCCGAAACGCCAGACTTCAGCCTGGCTATCCTGGCCTGTTGCCATCGAAGCCGCAAGCGCACCGAAGGCCAGTCGCGGCATTCCTTCTTTCCGCGCAAACTCGCTCGACGCCTCGACCAGCGCAAAACGCCTCACAACACCATCTGCATCCGAAGGCAGGTTCGCCAGCCCGACATGGCCCGGCATATCCAGATCGGGCAGCGCCAGCAGGTAATCAGGGCTGGGCAGGATGAAATCATTCGCCGTATCGCCAGCGCCGACTCTGAATCCGGCAAGCAGCACGCCGCCCTTGTTGATCTGCTCGCGGAAATGCTGGTCGTAGTTGCGCGACGCTTCGCGTCCGATCAAACCCAGCTTCCCGATCCAGCGTTCGGGGCTGCCGCTGAAGATGAAATCGATGGCAACTACCTTGACACCGACCTGGCGCAGCGTGGCCACCGCCTTCGCGAAATGCGGCGTCCAGAAAGCCAGCGGCTCATCTGGCCGCTCATACAGGGTCGGATCATCGAGCATGACCAGCGCCGTGTGGCGCGGCGCTTCACGCGGCCCGGCAAGGCGATGCCACAAATCCGTGTAGAGATATTCGATGCGAGTGGCGACGCCGCTTCGATACAGACCCTCGACCGCCGTGGTTGCCAGCAATGCCGCAACCAGCGCAATGATGACGGCATTGTAGCCGAGGCGTCGCGCGAAGCCCATGGCTAGCCAAGAAACAAACGGTAAGCCGGGTTTTTCGACTCATCCCAATAGCGGTAGCCCAGGCTCTTGAGAAAGATCCGGAAGTCCTTCATTTCCCCGGGCGGCACCTCCATGCCGACCAGCACACGACCGGTATCCGCGCCGTGGTTGCGATAGTGGAACAGGCTGATATTCCAGCCGGCGCTCATCTTGTTGAGAAAATTCATCAGCGCGCCCGGGCGCTCGGGGAATTCGAAGCGGTAAATCAACTCATTCCTTACTTGCGATGCATGGCCGCCGACCAGATGGCGAATGTGCACCTTGGCCATTTCGTCGTCGGTCAGGTCCAGCGCCGGATAGCCGTTCTTCTCCAGCTTCTTCACCAGCTTGGTCGCTTCGCCGCGATCGGCGACCTGCATGCCGACAAATACATGCGCCTCCCCGGCATCGTGAAAGCGGTAATTGAACTCGGTGATATTGCGCGAACCGATCAGCGCCATGAACTTCTTGTAACTGCCCGGCTTCTCCGGCAGCGTCACGGCCAACACTGCCTCCCGCTGCTCGCCGACTTCAGCGCGCTCGGCGACGAAGCGCAGGCGGTCGAAATTCATGTTGGCGCCGGATGCGACCGCCACCAGCGTCTTGCCATGCACACCGTGCTTGCGAACCCAAGCCTTGGCGCCGGCAATGGCGAGCGCTCCGGCGGGTTCGAGGATCGTGCGCGTGTCTTCAAACACGTCCTTGATCGCCGCGCAAATGGCGTCGGTATCGACCAGGACCATTTCATCAACATATTCACGGCACAGGCGAAAGGTCTCGGCGCCCACGTATTTCACCGCCGCACCGTCGGCAAACAGGCCGACCTGTTCCAGGCGCACTCGTTTTCCCGCCGCCAGCGAACGCGCCATGGCGTCGGCATCGGCCGCCTCGACGCCGATGATCTTTATCTGTGGCCGCAGGCGCTTGATGTAGGCCGCCACGCCGGAGATCAGGCCACCGCCGCCAACGCAACAGAACACAGCCTCAATCGGCTCGGGGTGCTGACGCAGGACCTCCATGCCGATGGTGCCCTGTCCGGCGATCACCTCCGGATCATCGAAGGGATGCACGAAGTTCAGCTTCTGCTTTTTCTCCAGCTGCAGGGCGTGCGCGTGGGCAGCATCATAAGAGTCGCCGGCCAGTACCACCTCGCCGCCGAGCTTTTTCACTGCGTCGATCTTGATCTGCGGTGTGGTGGTCGGCATCACGATCACGGCCCGAATACCGAGCTTCTGCGCCGCCAGCGCCACTCCCTGGGCGTGATTGCCCGCCGAAGCGCAGATCACGCCACGCTTGCGTTGCGCCTGCGTCAGATGCACGATCTTGTTGTATGCGCCGCGCAACTTGAAACTGAATACCGGCTGCATGTCCTCGCGCTTGAGCAAGATGCGATTACCGGTGCGCGCCGAAAGAATCGATGCCAACTCCAGGGGAGTTTCAATGGCAACATCATAGACGCGAGCGTTGAGAATTCTTTCGAGATAATCCATGACATCAGGACAGATGACTCATCAATCGCGAAGGGTAACATGCGTCACAGCCTTGGCGCTGGGCGAGCAAAACGTGCCAGCGCCGTGTTGCCAGCGCCGACTATTTGTCCGCGGCTTCTGTGCTCACCGGATGGTGATCGTCACCGGGCGCAAACCATAGAAATCGGACCGCTTGTCAAGCAGCGGAATCGTGGTGCCCTTCAGGCGGTTTTCGTCTAGCAGGGCGAGGTCAACGTCGGCAACTACGATGTGCTCCTCGTTGATGACGCCTTCGGCAGCGATGCCGTCGCGGGCGAAGGAGAAATCGGAGGGAGTGATGATGGACGCCTGACCGTAATGCAGGCGCAAGCCTGCCACCGGCAGATTGCCGACCGTGCTGGTCATGGCGACATAAACCTGGTTTTCGATTGCGCGCGCGTGGCAACAGTAGCGCACACGCAGGAAGCCCTGGCGGTCGTCGGTGCACGAAGGCACGAAGAGAATTTCGGCGCCCTCCTCGGCAACCCGACGCGCCAGTTCCGGAAACTCGATGTCATAGCAGATCAGGATCGCTATTTTTCCGTGCGGCGTCTCGAATACCTTGAGCACGTCGCCATGATCGGTACGCCACTTTTCCTTCTCCAGGCGCGTGCGGTGAATCTTGTCCTGGGTATGTATCTCGCCGGATGGAGTAAACAGAAAAGCCGTGTTGTATAGCTTGCCTTCTCGCAGGTTGGGGTGGCTGCCGCCGATCAGGAAGTAGCCATGCTTCATGGCATGACCGCGCAGCAGCTCCGTGTAGCGCTCGGTATAGCCGCTGAGTTCGCGCACGGCGGTTGCAACGTCGTCGTTGTCCATGAAGGACAGAACTTGGGTGGTGAAGATTTCCGGCAGCAGCACGAAGTGCGGCTCGTAATCGGCCGCGGCGTTGAGGACGAAGTTGACCTGCGCCTCAAAGCCTGCCCAGTCGTCTATGTGTCGCAGCTTGTATTGAACGGCAGCGATGCGGGCTCTCATGTTGTTTTTGCCTCGAACAGGTTGGCCGGCGCCGGCAGCGTCGGGCGCTCGGGATCGTAGTCCGGATTTAGCCAGACGATCAAACTGGCGTTGCCGATGGACTCGCTGTCGTCAGGCAGGTAGCCGTGCAGGATGTCACAGTAGTCGAATCCCTCGTTGAGCTGGAAGCGCAGAACGGGATCGTACAGATCGCCCCAGATCACTCGTTTGGCGTATTCCTCGGGCGACATATGGACGGCGTGTTCGCCATAACCGGGCAAACGACCGCCTGCTATGACGCGCTTTAGGTTCATTGCCCGGCATAACTGACGGCGCGCTTCGTACAGGGCATGACCAACGCCTTGCCCACGTGTGTCTGGATCGACACAGACTTCCACGCCGTAGAGCGTGCGCCCGTCCATGTTATGAGTGTCGAAAGCGCCCTCGTTGGTCACACTGGCCCACGAGTGATGCAGGCTGTAGTCGTCCCAAAGAACCACCAGGCAAAACGCCAATCCGACGAGTCGCCCATCCAGCTCAGCGACGAACTGGCCTTCGGGAAACCACTTCAACAGGCTGTGAAACTGGTCGGGGCGGAAGGCAGGTATCGCCAGGTAAACCCTGCTTTGCAGATCCGTCGCGGCCTCTATGTCATCGTGGGTCAGGTTGCGCACACTGAGCATGCTTGCCTCGAAACAAAAGAGCAAGGGGAATGATAGACGAATCCATCATCGAAACTCCCTTCACTTGCTGGCTTATCGCTTTGCGCCCCGGCCTTCCGCAACTCGCATCCGCATCAGAGTATCAGCGGCTGGTCGGGTAGTTCGTTGGGATTGTTCTCGCCGGCGGGGAAGTGGCTCGCCAGCAAATCCCCGGCGCGCGTCACCGCCTGCAGCACACCACCTCGCCATTCTTGACGGCGGAAGCTCGCCTCCATGGCACGGCAGATGGCGTCCCATTCGGCCTGCGCCACGCGCGCCGCTATACCGCGGTCGGCAAGTATCTCGACCTTGCGGTCAACCAGTTGCACATAGATCAGGATGCCGCTGTTTTCTTCCGTGTCCCAGATGCGCAAAGTCGAGAACAACTCCACCGCCCTCGCTCGCGTCGACATATCGCGCCATAGCGCTGACATTGGTATGGGGCCTTCCACCACGAAACGCAATTCGCCGCGATGCGACTTCTCGCAGGCCGTGATGGCCTCGCCAATGGCGGCTAGATCGGCACGGGCAAAGACCCGTTGCAGCCACCAATCCGGCAGCAGCAAATGCTTGAGCAAACGCGACAGTTTCATGTCACCAGTCTCCCGACGCACCACCGCCTCCAAAACTGCCGCCGCCGCCGGAAAATCCACCGCCCGATGAAGATCCCCCATCGAAGCCGCCGCCGATCCCCCCTGGCGACAGGCGACTGAAAAATGAAAACACGAAGACAACCAGCCCGGCGACAAGCGCCGCCAGCCAGGAACCGAAAACCGCAAAGCCCAGCCAGCCTGCAACAGCCGCCGCCGCCAGCGAACCGAGGACACCAAACATCGCGCGCAGAAAACCGCCGGCGACGACGGACGCCATCAGCCAGGCCATCAGATCGGGGCTCTGTCCGCCGCCGCTTCCGGTGCCCGATCCTGTTGCGGCCGGCGCAGAGCCCGAGTCCGTTCCGCCGATGGCCTGATCCACCCCCTCGACGGCCGCGCGCAGGCCGCCAAAGAAATCATCCTGCTTGAACAGCGGCGCCATTCGCTCAGCGATGATGCGCTTCGCCACTGCATCCGGTATCGAGCCTTCCAAGCCATAGCCAACCTCGATGCGCATCTTGCGGTCGTTCTTGGCGACGATGACGATCGCGCCGTTGTCGGCGCCCTTGTGGCCAATCTTCCAGGCTTCCGCCAGGCGAATGCCGAACTGCTCTATGGTCTCGGGCTGGGTGGTAGGCAACAGCAGCACGGCGATCTGTGCGCGGCCTGTCCTGTCGATGACGGCCAGCTGCGCTTCAAGCCGGCCGCGCTGGGTGGCGTCCAGCGTACCGGTCAGATCGGTGACACGCCCGGCCAAGGCCGGCACGGGCACCAGCTCCGTCGCCCTGCAGCCGACCGGCAGCAACGCCAGCCAGAGCAGCGCCAGCAGCGCAGGCCAGACGCGACGCACTTATTGATAGCCGGCGGAAGTAGGCGAAGCGGGAGCGGCGACAGGCGCCTGAGCGTCAAACTTGATCGCCGGCGGGGTCGAGACGGCCTTTTCGTCGTCCACGGTGAAGTTGGCCTTGGTTTTCCATCCCATGACGCCGGCCGTCAGGCTGTTGGGAAAAGTGCGCACCGAAACGTTGTACTCCTGCACCGTCTTGATGTAGCGGTTGCGAGCGACGGTAATGCGGTTCTCGGTGCCTTCCACCTGCGCCTGCAGGTCGCGGAAATTGGCATCGGCCTTGAGGTTCGGGTAGTTTTCCGAAACCACCAACAGGCGCGCGAGCGCACCGCCCAACTCGCTCTGCGCCTTCTGGAACTTGGCAAAGGCGGCCGGATCGTTGATCAGTTCCGGCGTCGCCTTGAGTCCGGCGACATTGGCGCGCGCCTCGGTCACCCGCGTCAGCACTTCCTTCTCGTGGCTGGCATAGCCCTGCACCACGGATACCAAATTAGGAATCAGGTCGGCGCGACGCTTGTACTGGTTCAACACCTCCGACCACGCGGCATTCACCGCCTCGTCGTTGATCTGGATCTGGTTGTAGCCACAGCCGGACAGCAGGGTCGCCGCAAAGGCCAGCACGGCAAGCAGACGCATACGCATGGGGTTCTCCATCATGTAGGGGAAACAATCCGCAATATGGCGACGATGGGGCGGGATTGCAAGGGGCCTTGCGTTCCGGGTCTCGCCCGGCGAAGCTTCCTCGCCCGTGCTTTTCTCCGCTCGACATCGCGCAGAACTATAGAATCATTGCTTTACCAGCGCCGACGCCCGAGGTTCTGCAGACCAATATGGATATCAATCCGCAGCAAGTTCCCCACGTCGATTTCCCTGCCCCTGATCCGGCAAAACCCTACGTCTATCCGGGCACGCGGATTCTTGTCAATCATTTCGGGATCGGAAACATGGCCGTGCTGCAGCGCGTGGTCGATTCGGTGGCGGGGCTTCGCGGCGATCAGCTGGAGAGGGATCCCGTTCCGGGCGACTTCGACCTTCCGCATCTGTGCGAGATCCACCGCGCGCTGTTTCAGGACATCTTTGCGTGGGCCGGCCAGATACGCATCGTCGATACCGAAAAGCACGGACAGGATTTTGTTCCCGCGGCGGACATTCAAGGCAGCTTCCAGCCCTTGCGCGATGAACTGAAGGCGGAGAATTTCCTGCGCGAACTTGATCCGGAAGAATTTGCGGGTCGCCTCGCGCATTACTGGTACGGCGTTTATGCGGTGCACGTTTTCCGCGACGGCAACAGCCGGGCCATGCGGCACTTCTTCGCCCGGCTGGCTGCCGCTGCCGGCTACCGGCTGGATTTTGCAGCCGTCGACCGGACGGCGCTGCTGGCTGGCTGCCGCGACCGATATTTCAAAGGCGACATGGAAGCACTGCCCGATTGTTTCCGGCAAATCACCTGTCGCGTTTGAGCGCCGGTTTCGACCACCGCCTGCCCCGCTTGATGGCTTTCATTCCCGCCTGACCCGCTGATTTTCAGGTCCATTCGCGGCGCCCGCCAAAGCCGCCACCCGGCCCTTCGCCTACAATAGAACCCCTGTTGCTCCCGCGAATGCCCTGCATGACCGCCCGCTTGCGCGAAATCCCCTACAACTACACCTCGTTCTCGGACCGCGAGATTGTCATTCGCCTGCTCGGCGCCGAGGCTTGGGCGATGCTGACGGAGTTGCGCAGCGAGCGCGTTACCGGCCGCTCCGCGCGCATGCTCTACGAAGTGCTGGGCGATATCTGGGTGGTACGGCGCAACCCCTATCTCGAAGACGACCTGCTGGGCAATCGCGAGCGGCGCGAGGCGCTGGTCGTGGCGCTGCGCCACCGGTTGCATGAAATCGACAAGCGCCGTGAGGTCGGCAACCCCGGCAATGACCGTGTCGAGCGCCTATTGACCGCCGCGAAAACCGCCGTGCAGTCTTTCGAACGCTGGTTCGATGAGACAAGAACATTGCGCAAGAAAGCTTTGAAGGTGCTGGCCCGTCTCACCCGCAAAGACAATATCTGCTTTGACGGGCTGGCGCGCGTCTCGCATGTCACCGATGCCACCGACTGGCGCGTGGAATATCCGTTTGTCGTACTGGCGCCCGACACGGAAGAAGAGATGGCGCCGCTGGTGAGCGCTTGCATCGAGTTGGGTTTGACCATCATTCCGCGTGGCGGCGGCACCGGCTACACCGGCGGCGCGATACCGCTGGATGCCCTGTCGGTGGTGATCAACACCGAAAAGCTTATCGACCTGGGGCCGGTTGAAATCAGGCGCCTGCCCAGTACGGACAAGGACTACGCGACGGTACGCACCGGCGCCGGCCTCGTTACGCGGCGCGTCATGGAAGCGGCGGAAAATGCCGGCCTGGTCTTCGCCTGCGACCCGACCTCGGCCGACGCTTCCTGCATCGGCGGCAACATCGCCATGAATGCCGGCGGCAAGAAGGCGGTGCTGTGGGGCACGGCGCTGGACAACCTGGCCTCGTGGCGCATGGTGACGCCCGACGGCAACTGGCTCGATGTCGAGCGCCTGAATCACAATTTCGGCAAGATCCACGAGCAGGGATTGGTCAGCTTTCGCCTCACGCGCTACGACGCGACGCGCAGCAAAAAGCTGGGCGAGGAGCAGCTCGACGTACCGGGCAAACAGTTCCGCAAGCATGGCTTGGGCAAGGATGTCACCGACAAGTTCCTCGCCGGCGTGCCCGGCGTGCAGAAGGAAGGCACCGACGGCCTGATCACCTCGGCGGTGTGGGTGCTGCACACGATGCCGCCGGTGACGCGCACGGTCTGCCTCGAATTCTTCGGCCGCGTCACGGACGCCGTGCCGTCCATCGTCGACATCACCGATTACTTCAAGCCGGCCGGGGCGGGCCTTGCGGCCGGTGTGCGACTGGCGGGCCTGGAGCATCTCGACGAGCGCTATGTGCGCGCAGTCGGCTACGCGACCAAGGCAAAACGCCACGGCCGGCCGAAGATGGTTCTGATCGGCGACATAGTCGGCGCTGACGAGACGGCGGTGATGGATGCCGCGTCGAAAGTGGTCCGGCTGGCGAACGCGCGCGGCGCGGAAGGCTTCATCGCCGCGTCGCCCGAGGCACGCAAGAAGTTCTGGCTCGACCGCGCCCGCACGGCTGCCATCTCCAGGCACACCAACGCCTTCAAGATCAATGAAGACGTGGTAATCCCGCTGCCGCGCATGGGGGACTATTGCGATGGCATCGAGCGCATCAACATCGAACTGTCGCTGGCCAACAAGATCGAGCTGGCCGATGCCCTGGCGGAATTTCTGCGCGGGGAATTGCCGCTGCACGCGGGCGACGCCAACCTCGACCCCGACGAGCTGCTCGGCGATCGTCGCGAGCAGGCGCTGGAACTCATAAGTGCCGTGCGCAGCGGATGGCAGGCACTGCTCGACAATCTCGACCAACACTTTCGCGACTTGCAGGATCACCGCCTGCGGGTGTCGTGGAAGACCGAACTGAAGGCACCGCTGGAGGCGATTTTTGACGGCAATGCCTTCGCTCCGGTCCTGCTCGGAATCGAAGGTATTCACCGGGAGGTGCTGCGCGGCCGGGTGTTCGTCGCCCTGCACATGCATGCCGGCGACGGCAACGTGCATACCAACATCCCGGTGAACTCCGATCACTACGCCATGCTCCAGAGCGCGTACCAGGCCGTGGCGCGCATCATGACGCTGGCCAAAAGCCTCGGCGGCGTGGTTTCCGGCGAACATGGCATCGGCATCACCAAGCTCGAATTTCTCGACGACGACGAGATCCGTCCCTTCCGCGATTACAAGCGGCGCATCGATCCCGAGGGCCGCTTCAATCGCGGCAAGCTGATGCAGGGTGGCGACCTGACCAACGCCTACACGCCCTCCTTCGCGCTGCTCGGCGTCGAGTCGCTGATCATGGAGCAGTCGGAAATCGGAAGAATCGCAGCGGACATAAAGAACTGCCTGCGTTGCGGCAAGTGCAAACCGGTCTGCTCGACCCACGTGCCGCGCGCCAACCTGCTCTACAGCCCGCGCAACAAGGTCCTCGGCACCTCGCTGCTGATCGAAGCCTTCCTGTACGAAGAGCAGACTCGGCGCGGCATTTCACTGCGGCACTTCGACGAGTTTTCCGATGTCGCCGACCACTGCACGGTGTGCCACAAGTGCGTCACGCCGTGCCCGGTGGACATCGATTTCGGTGATGCGTCGGTGGCGATGCGCAACCTGCTGCGCCGCCAAGGCAGGACGAAATTCAATCCCGGCACGGCGGCGGCGATGGTCTTCCTCAGCGGCGCCGACCCGACCACCATCAAGCTGCTGCGCGCCGGCATGATTCAGCTCGGCTACAAGGCGCAGCGCCTGGGCCATGCGCTGGCCAAGTCATTCGGCCTGATCCAGGCGAGCGTGAAGCATCCGCCCGCTACCCTGGGCCGCCCGGACATCAAGGCACAGGTAATTCATTTCCTCAACAAACCCATGCCGAGGAATGTGCCACTGCGCACTTCCCGTGCTTTGCTGGACGTCGAGGACGACGCCCTGATCCCCGTGATCCGCGATCCGAAGCGGGCGAACGAAGAATCCGATGCCGTGTTCTACTTCCCGGGCTGCGGTTCCGAACGATTGTTTTCGCAGGTCGGCCTCGCCACGCAGGCCATGCTCTGGCACGCCGGCGCCACCACGGTGCTGCCGCCGGGCTATTTGTGCTGCGGCTATCCGCAGACGTCCGCGGGTGACGAGGACAGCGGCCAGGCCATTGCCACGGCCAACCGCGTGCTGTTTCATCGCGTTGCCAATACGCTGAACTATCTCGACATCAAGACGGTGGTGGTCTCCTGCGGCACCTGCATGGACCAGCTGCTGAAATATGAATTCGGCAAAATCTTTCCCGGCTGCCGGCTGGTGGATATCCACGAATGGCTGATGGAGAAGGACATCAGGCTCGACAAGAATGGTAGCCAGATAAGCGGTACGCGTTACATGTACCACGAGCCCTGCCACACGCCGATGAAGCATTACTCGGGCATCAAGGTGGCCAACGCGCTGATGGGTCAGCGCGTCGATTTGAATGACCGCTGCTGCGGCGAATCCGGCACGCTGGCTGTATCGCGGCCGGACGTGTCGACCCAGATACGCTTTCGCAAGCAGGAGGAAATCGTCGCCGGTGCCGCGGCGTTGCGCGAGGATGCGGTAGTCGGCGCTGACGGTGCAGTGAAGATCCTGACCTCCTGCCCGTCCTGCCTGCAGGGCTTGTCGCGCTACGCCGGCGATGCTTCCATCTCAGCCGACTACATTGTGGTCGAAATGGCCCGGGCGATTCTCGGACCGGACTGGATGCGGGACTACATTCGCGCCGCGAACAGTGGCGGCATCGAGCGGATATTGCTGTGAGCTGAGTGCCGGGCACGCCGTAATCCCGCTAGCACAGAGACGCGGATTGGCGCTATCCTTATTGGGTGGCGACAAATATGGATTGCGAACTCTGTGCCGGTGCCGGCGGTGACGTACTGTGGCAGGATGGATTTTGCCGCGTGGTGCGCGTAGCCGATGCTGCAGGCGAAGCTTTTCCCGGATTCTGCCGCGTAGTCTGGCATCGGCATGTCGCTGAAATGAGCAGCCTCGCGACAGGCGACGCGCGTCATATCATGGACGTCGTACTCGCTACCGAACGCGCCGTGCGCCGGATTGTTCGACCGGACAAAATCAACCTTGCCAGCCTCGGCAACCTTGTTCCACACCTGCATTGGCATGTCATTCCACGCTGGAAGGGTGACAGCCATTTCCCCGCGCCCATCTGGGCCGCGGCACAACGCACCGGCATCGCCCGCCCCATGCCCGCCAACGCCAATCTGCTGGACGTCCTGAAAGCCGAACTCTCGACCTTGAATGAGATGCCATGAATTTTGACCTGCCCACCACCGGAACCGAACAAAGTCCGGCCTTTATCAATGCAGTTACCTGCAAGGACTGGCTGGCCACCGCGCCTCTGGCAAATTCAGTGCAGGCGCAATCGATGTTCCTGCGCCAACTCGGTTTGCTGCACCGGTTTGCCCTGCCGCCGAACGAGCGCTTTGCGATCCTTGAGATCCTGCGCGGCCCCATCGCCAGAGGGCAGGACGATGCAGTAAAAAAGTTCGCCGGCAAGCCCCTGCCCTTCGCACCCCACGAGCAGGCTGCGCTGGAGAGCACGCTGAATGTCTGGAACATGTTGGCTCTGGGCTATCTCCGCTGTTTTGTTGCCTTGCTTTGGGCAGATGCCGACATTCCCCCGGCGACCGTTTTGCAGTCCAAGCGCACTCTGGTTGCCGGCGACGCCGAACTGGCGGCCAAGGCCGCCTTGCTGGCCCAGCGCACGCTGTCGGTATTCGCCGACTGGCAGGTTGATCTCTGTCGCGGCGAACTGTTGCCTGAAGCCATTTACTGGAAGAAGCTGCATCAGATTTTTTCCGCTGCGGAAACGCTGGGCATAGCGACGCGCGCCGTGAATGATCCCGTGCATCATGGCAAGACGCCTGCCAGCGCGCTCGCTGCCTACGCCGAATGCCATCTGGTGAGTACGGCCAATCCGTATGAACTTCCGGCACGTCATCTGGCCTGGGTCGCGCGATGGGCTCGGCGCTGGGGCTCCAAACTGGCACTACTGAAAACGCCGCCGGAAGATATCAGCAACCGTGCCGTGCCGTTGTGGATTGACCTTGAATCGGACCAACCGGCGAATTATTTGCCACGGGCAACAAGCGGCGGCCGCTGGCTGGAAACAACCGCGCTCAGAAATAGCGTGGCCGGGCGCATTACCTTGCTGGAACAAGGCCGCGCGCCGGCTGACCTTCAACTCGGTGACGATGTCACGCAGCCGGCGGCGGGCCAGGTGCTGCAACGCCTGCTGCAGCGCTGGTGCAAAGGCGGAGCGCCGCGCCGGCACGAACGGCATGCCGCAAGCGCGGGATGCAGTTTCATTGCGGGCTTCGAAGCAGTGCATTACCACCTTTCCGGTCGCCAGGTATTCCGCGCGCCCTCCCGTAACGATGCAACGCTGCGCCGCGAACGCGAGGAATTCGAGACCTTTGGCGACCGCAGCCATCGCGCAGGAAGTGCTGACGATCAGGATGATTCGCATGTCGAAAACTGGCAGGTCATGGATGATTGGCGCCTGCTCGACGAATCGGCCACCGGCCTGCGCATCAGGAGGCCGCTTAAAGAAGGCGTGCGCATCGGCGCCGGTATGTTGATTGCGGTGAAGGGCAAGGACAGCCAGGGCTTCACGTTGGGCAACGTGCGCTGGGCGCTGCGCGAAGGAGACGATTCACTTGCCGCCGGCATCCAGTTGTTTCCGGGAGAGCCTCACCCCGTGGCGATTCGCACGGTGGGGGCGGGTGCAGAGCGCGGTGCCTGGCGCCAGGGTTTCCTGTTGCCGGAATACGCCACCCTCAAGGAACCTGCCAGCGTAATCCTTCCTGGCGGCACATTTCGCATCAATAGCAGCATCGAAGTCATGGTCGATCAGAAGTTGCAAGTACTGAGGCTGTTCCGTGTCCTCGATCGTGGTATGGAGTTCGAGCGCTGCAATTTTTACGACTGAACGCGGTTCGGGGATATAACGCGCTGCATGTTCAACCCGGATGCGGTGCTTCGCCGGATAACGGGCTTTCATCCATTGCAACTGGATGTGCGGTCCGCGACAGATATCCGGCGGGCCTCGTGCGCTATCATAGCCAGCCCAATAAAGGAGCTTTCCCAATGTCTGGTCTCGATAGCAAGACCCCAATCCCCACCGAGATTACGCTGCACAAAAAATCCCGCATGCTTGAAGTCACGTTCGATGACGGCGGGCACTATCAGTTGCCCGCCGAGTTCCTTCGGGTCTGCAGCCCGTCCGCTGAAGTACGCGGCCATGGCCCGGGGCAGGAAACGCTGCAAACCGGCAAGCGAAACGTCGAGATCACCGCTCTGGAACCCGTGGGCAACTATGCGGTGCAGCCGACCTTCTCCGACGGCCATAGCTCGGGCATTTACTCGTGGGACTGGCTGCACCATATCGGCTCCAACCACGAGACGCTGTGGGCCGAATACCTCGAACGACTTGAAAAATCGGGTGGCAGCCGAGATATAGACTCGACGACGCAGCCACCGAAGTCCGGCGGCTGCGGCAGCCACTAAACAATGACCCAAACCC
>Ga0208566_1000242_pt1 | contig 39528 bp, 28 predicted proteins | sample PL_2010_150m_FD_184159 | JGI IMG/M metagenome (GOLD analysis project Ga0208566, IMG submission 184159) | Freshwater microbial communities from Powell Lake, British Columbia, Canada to study Microbial Dark Matter (Phase II) - PL_2010_150m... | ecosystem: Environmental > Aquatic > Freshwater >...
AGCCGACCCGACGTTTCATCCCGCGCTTGCCCGCGGCAGCACGACCGTAATCGAGGTAGTGTCCGCATCATCGGAGACATCGAGCTCTATGTGTCCGCCTTGAGCTTCGGTGAGCAATTTCGCCGAATACGTCCCCAACCCGGTGCCGCCCTGTTTGCCCTTGGTGACGAACTTGTCGAAGAAGTTGTTGCGGATGTCTGCCGGCACGGCGCCCTGATTCTGGATCATGATCCGCAGCGGCGCCTGGTCTTGCAGCCTGACCAGGATCCGGCTTCTTTCCGGCGCCGCCTCGCATGCATTCTTGATCAGGTTCTGGAACAATGAATAACAGAACATGGCTTCGCCCAGTACCTGAGGTCTTTCCTGGCCCTCGGGCACATCGCTGTCCAGAAAGATATTGAAGTGCTTCTCCGCATAGGTCGCGCGTGAGATATCGACGATGCGCGCCAGAATGTCGAGTATCTTGACCGGCTTGGCATCCAACCTGAATCGGCCCGTCTCAATCTTAAACAGTTCAGTGGATAGATTGATCATGTTGAGCACTTGCAATGCGGTCTCTTCGACCATGCGCAACTGCTTGACCTGCCTGCTGTCCATCGCCGCATCCTCGGCGAGCGACTGCACCAGTCCGATGACGCCCGCCAGCGGTCCTTTCATGTCATGGCGGGTGATGTGCTCGACATCGTCACGCAGACGCGCGGCGTCCAGCATGCCGTCGTAGTCCGCCTGCAACTGCTTGTGCAGCGCGACGTAACGCATGAAGTTGCGAACGCGGGGCTTGAGCACTTCCGGATCGATGGGTTTGGTCACGAAATCGACGGCACCCAGCGACAATCCCTGCATGCGCGCGTCCTCGCCGGTCATGGCGGTGACGAAAATCACCGGGATGGTTTCGGCGCTGGGATGCTCGCGCATACGCCGCGCCACCTCGAATCCATCCATGTCCGGCATCATGATGTCGAGCAGCACCAGATCCGGCGGGTTGTCGGAACAGCAGATGTCGAGCGCTTTTTGGCCATTGTGAGCCAGGCGTACCCGGTATTCGTCCTTGAACAAATGGGACAGCAGGTGCAGATTGTCCGGGGTGTCGTCCACCACCAGGATGGTCGGACGGACAACCGCCTTCGGCGCCGGCGCTTCGTCTGGCGGACTCGTTCGCAGCGGCGAAGGCCGAGTCGCTGCGGGCGCAACGGGGGCGACGACGGCAACCGCTTGCCGCGACCCGGCGGCGGAAACTCGCGGCGGCTGCCAGCTCATGGCCTTGTCGATGCGCTTTTCGAGTCTGTCCGCCGTATAAGGCTTCACCAGCAAATCGCTGACACCGCAGGCAATGGCTTCCGCGATGCGCTCACGTTCGGCCTCCGCGGTGATCATGACGAACGGCAAGTGATAGAGCTGCTCTTCGGCGCGCACCGCTTTCAACAGTTCGAGACCCGACATGACCGGCATGTTCCAGTCGGAGAGCACCACATCGACATGCTCCTTGCGCAAGATCCGCAAGGCGTCGGCTCCGTTGTTGGCGGTAAAGATCTTTTCCGCGCCGAGCGAACGCAATTGCGAGGTCGACACCTGGCGCATCGCCTCATAGTCGTCGACCACCAGGAACACCGTTTGTTTGTTGATCATCGTGTCGCCTCAGTGAGTTGACTCTTTGAGTGATGTGGTGGCTTGCGCCAGGTATTCGGCTTTCTGCTGCATGTCCTTGTCCGAATCGGCATAGCGCGCGGCGATGGCTTTGAACTCCTCCTGGATGTCCACGAAGGCGTCGACGATGTCCGGATCGAAGTGGGCCGACTTGCTCTCGACGATGATCTGAACGGCTTTTTCGTGTGGCATGCCGGATTTGTACACGCGCCGGCTGATCAGCGCGTCATAGACATCGGCCAGCGCCATGAGGCGCGCCGAAATCGGAATGTCGTCCCCGGAAAGACCTTCAGGGTAACCGCTGCCGTCCCACTTTTCCTGGTGGTACAAGGCTATTTCCTTGGCCATGCTGAGAAACTCGACATCCGTTCCGAGCGACTTCTCGGCGTGCTCGATGGCGTCGTGGCCCAACGCCGGATGGGTCTTCATGATCTCGAACTCATGCGGCTCAAAGCGCCCCGGCTTGAGCAGTATCCGGTCCGGTATGCCTACCTTGCCGATGTCATGGAGTGGCGCCGACTTGAACAGCATGGTGATATTGCGATCGGTGAGAAAGCGCGAGAAGCGCGGGTGAACCTGCAATTTCTCGGCCAGAGCCTTGACGTAGAACTGGGTGCGGCGAATGTGGTTGCCGGTGTCCGAGTCGCGCGTCTCGGCCAGCGACGCCATCGCCAGTATGGTCACGTCCTGGATTGCGGCAACCTCGCGGGTGCGCTTGTCGACCTCGCTTTCCAGATACGCGTTCTTGTCGCGCAGGAAATCGGCCGAAGCCTTCAGGGTGAGTTGGGTCTTGACCCGTGCCATGACGATGGGCGGACTGATCGGCTTGGTGATGTAATCGACCGCGCCGAGTTCGAGTCCCATCCTCTCGTCTTCAACCGCCGCCTTGGCGGTGAGGAAGATCACCGGAATGTCGCGCGTCTTCGGGTCGGCCTTGAGCTGTCTGCACACCTCGTAGCCGTCCATTCCCGGCATCATGATGTCGAGCAGGATCAGGTCGGGCGGGTGTTCCGCAGCGGCGATCTTCAGGGCCTTTTCGCCATTGTTGGCGACTTTCACCTTGTAGTCGTCCTTGAGCAACCCGCTCATCAGGGAAAGGTTGTCCGGCGTGTCGTCGACCACCAGTACGGTGGCCTTGTCGGTGAAATCGAGTGGGTCCATGTTCGCGGTCCTGTCAGTCACTGAAAAGCGTTGTCCGTCCGTCTGTCGCAGTCCTGCATTATCCAACTTGTCCGGCCGTCATGGCGACCAACAGGTCGCGGGTGCGTTCATGGGATTTCATCTGAAGGAATCAGTGCCGACGGCGGAACAACCGGTGGTAGTGGTCGATGGGCGCGAACAAGGTGTTGCCGGGGAAACTCAGGGACTCCGACTGGCCGACGAACAGCAGGCCCTGCGGACGCAAGGCCTGGTGGAAACTCTTGACCAACTGGTCTTGCAGTCGGCTCTTCATGTAGATCAGCAGATTGCGGCAACTGACCAGATCGAGTTCGCCATGCGGTGCGCCGGCAAGCACGTCGCGCTGTTCGAAAATGACGCTGTCTCTCAGGATCTTCTGCACCTCGAAATGTTGTCCGCGGGCGATAAAGTAGCGCTCCCGCAGATCGTCATCCACATCGCGCAAGGCCGTCTGCCGGTAGATCCCTTGCCGCGCCGTCGCCAGCGCCTCCAGGTTGAGATCGGTGCCGGTGATGTGCACCGGATGGCGGTCGCCGCTTTGTGCAAACGGCGCGCCGAGAAATTCGGACAGGATGATTGCCAGACTGTAACATTCGTCGCCCGAGGCGCAGCCAGGCACCCAGACCCGAATCGGCTCGCCATCCGGTTTGGCGGCAACGACGGCGGCGAGGGCGCGCTCTAGCACGCGAAAGGAGTCGCGGTCGCGAAAGAACGACGACACCGAAACCAGAAACAACTGTTGCAGCGTTTTCAATTCCGCGGGCTGGCGCTTGATCAAGGCAAAGTAGTCCTCGGCATGACCGGAGGAAATCCCCGTCGGACCGCCAATACCGAGCGTTGCCTTGCGCTTCTCCAGGCGGCGCAGCAGCGTCTCCTCCTTGTAGCTGGAAAAGTCGATGCCGGTGGCCTGGTGCACCATGTGCAGCAGCCTTTCGAGTTCGCGTAATTCGCTTGGATCGATGGCGGGCGCCGACAACTCCGGCACAGGCGCTGTTGGGGTGGTCGCAGCCGACTGTGACACTGCCGGCGGTGCCAAGGCGGGGAACAACGCGGCCAGGGCATCCCCGATGGCCCCGACGGGGAGCACGCGGTCGATCACCTTGGCCTCGATGGCGGCGCTCGGCATGCCGTCGAACTTGGCTTCCGCCGGTTCCTGGGCAATGGTCAAGCCGCCGCGACTGCGGATTGCCCGGCAGCCGGCCGTGCCGTCTGCACCGGTACCTGAAAGCAGGATACCCACCGCGTCTTTGCGCTTGGATTCGCCGATCGACGCAAACAAGGTATTCACCGAGGGCGTCGATAAACTGCCGATCTCCGGAGCTTGCAACTTGATGATGCCATCCCGCACACGGCCATCCTGGCCCGCCGGAATCACATAGACGGTATCCGCCCGGAGGCGTTCGCCGTCACGGGCCAGCACCACCGGCAGCGTGGATTCACGTCCGAGCAGACGTGCCACGAGATCACTGTGGCCGTTGTGCGCCATGTGTTGGGCAACAACATAGGCGATGCGGCCGGTCGCCGGCAGGTGGGCGAACATCGGCAACATTGCGTCGATCCCGCCGGCCGATGCGCCGATGCCCGCGACCTGCGACGCAGCGGCTGTGGGCGGTGGCGAAATAGCAAACTGCGGCATTCAGGATCTCGCCAGAATCTCCAGCGCTGCCTCGAAATCAAAATCCGCGATCGCCACCGCGACCTTCTTCAGGGCGGCCGCCACGGGCGACCCTTTGGCCAGCTCGGTCAGTTCTTCGACCAGATCGCCCGCCTCGGAGTCGCTCTCTGCCAGCAGTGTCCGGAGCCGGTCCATTCCTGCCTGAAGCTCGGCCGCATTCGCCGCAGTTGCCGGGGATTTCATCTCGGCGGGCGCGCCACCGTTTGCGTCCGCCCTTGCCGGCTTGATCCATTTGGCAATCGTGGCGAACATCTCGCCGACATCGAGCGGCTTGGCGATGTGATCCCACATTCCGGCCTCGATCACCTTCTCGCGATCGCCCGCCATGGCGTTTGCCGTCATGGCGATGATCGGCAGTTCCTGGTAGGCCGGGTTCTTGCGAATTTCACGCGTGGCCGTGTAGCCGTCCATCACCGGCATCTGGCAATCCATCAGCACGCCGTCGAAACGGCTGTCCCTGGCCAGGATGTCGAGCGCCTCCTGGCCGTTGTTGGCGATCACGACTTCCATTCCGGCCTGGCCGAGCAATTCCGTCGCCAGCTCCTGGTTCATGTCGTTGTCTTCGGCCAGCAACACGCGCGCACCCTTGAGTTTGGCCATCGCCTCGTCGTAGCTATCGGCCTTCTCATGGGCGCGGGTATCCGCCACGAAGCCCTTGTCAAGAACCTCGCCGATGGCTTCGAGCAGGGTCGAGGAGGTGACCGGCTTGTTCAGCACCGTCTTCAGCACCACCCCGTGTTCCTCCGCGGAGCCGAGAGCCTCCTCGCGGCCGTAGGCCGTGACCATGATGACGGCCGGAATCTTCGACAGATGTTCGTGATGCAGGCGCTTCACGGTTTCGACGCCATCCAATCCGGGCATCTTCCAGTCCATCAGTACCAGGTCGTAGGGCAGTTCCTTCTTTTCGGCGGCGGCGATCATCTCCAGCGCCTGCTTGCCGTTCCATGCCGCATCGACTTCCAGGCCGAAGGTCTTGGCCATGGACGACAGGATTTCCCGTGCCGAGGCGTTGTCGTCGACCACCAGCACCCGCACCCCCAGCAGTTCGTCCACGCGGAACATGCGGCGCGGCATCGGATCCTGCTGCAGGCCGAAGTGGGCGTGGAAATGGAAGGTCGACCCCTTGCCGGCTTCGCTGTCCACCCAGATGCGCCCCTGCATGAGGTCGACCAGGTTCTTCGAGATGGCCAGCCCCAGCCCGGTGCCGCCGTACTTGCGGGTGGTTGAGGCATCGGCCTGGCTAAAGGACTGGAACATCTTGCCGCACTGCTCGGGCGTCATGCCGATGCCGGTATCCTTGACCCAGAAGTGCAACTCAACTTGGTCACCCCCGCTCTCGGCATCCTGCGCAAGCTTCTCGACGCCGACCACGATTTCGCCCGCCTCGGTGAATTTGACCGCGTTGTTGCCGAGATTGATCAGCACCTGCCCGAGCCGCAACGGATCGCCGACCAGCGCGGTCGGCACGTCCGGCGCCACGCTGAACAGCAGCTCCAGCCCCTTGTCTTCGGTCTTCATGCCGACCAGGTTGGCAAGGTTGTCCATTACGTCTTCGAGGCGGAAGTCGATCTTCTCCATCGACATCTTGCCGGCCTCGATCTTGGAGAAGTCGAGGATGTCGTTGATGATGCCCAGCAGGTTCTCGCCGGCGCGATGCACCTTCTCGATGTAGTTGCGCTGCTTCTTGTCGAGCTGCGTCTGCAGGGCGAGGTGCGACATGCCGATGATGGCGTTCATCGGCGTGCGGATCTCGTGGCTCATGTTGGCGAGGAAGTCGCTCTTGGCCTTGGTGGCCTCCTCGGCGACTTCCTTGGCTTTGGCCAGTTCCTGCTGGGCGTGCACGTACTCGGTGATGTCCTGAGTCACACCGTACATGTCAGTGCCCTTGCCTTCCGCATCACGGGCCACCGTCCCATAGGCGTGTATCCAGACAATGCTGCCATCGATTGGCCGCTTGTAGGCGTATATGGAGTCGTAAGCGGGAACCTTGCCGTCGATGGCTTCCTGGAAATTCTGCCCGGTCGCCTTGGCGTATTCGGGGTCGCCGGCCTCGACGTTAGCGAACCAGTCCTCCGCAATACGGTAGCGGTAGTTCTCGTTGGGGATGTCGCCGAAGATGTCGGCGGCACGCTTGGAGGAGTTGTACCAGCCGGCGCCATCCAGCGGCACATGCCAGTAGCCGGCCTTGGTCAGGCCCAGCGCCTGATCGTTGAGGAAGTTGACGTGCTTGAGCGCATCTTCCATGCGCTTGCGTTCGGTGATGTCTTCAAGCACACACACCAATCCGCGTGAAAGGTCCTGCGAATCCACCGCACGTGCGCTGATAAGGCACAAGAACATGCTGCCGTCCTTGCGCTGCAATTGCTGTTCGCGAACATGGGTAACGCCCCGCCTCAAGTCCTGGTAAACGGCGGCCCCTCCCAGGTCATAGGCTGCTTCGTCGGGATACCAGACACGAGTGGACTGACCGACTATTTCATCCATCTCCCGACCGAACAACTCTGCATGTTTGCTGTTGGCGCGAAGGATGATCCTATCCTTGATGAAACCGATGCCGTGCGTCAGCGATTCGAAGATCGCCACCTGTTCTTCGTTTGCATGGCGCAGCGCCGTCTCGTTTGCCTTGCGATCGGCAATATCCCTGAAGACCACCACCGTGCCGACCAGCGCATCGCCCTTGTAAACCGGTGTCGTCGAGTACTCGACGGGAACGGAAGTGCCGTCCTTGCGCCATAACACCTCGTTATCAACCGTGCGCGTCCGGCCATCGACCGCCGACAGATACATCGCGCATTCCTCGCGGGGGAAGGTCCGTCCGTCAGGATACGTATGGTGCACCAGCGCATGCATTTGTTGCCCCAGGAGTTCGGCCTCCGTGTAGCCCAGCATGGCGGGTGCGGCCGGATTCGCGAAGGTCATCAAGCCATCATTATCGAGACCGACGATACCGTCATTGACCGAACCAAGGATCAATCGGCTGCGCTCCTCCAGGACTGCCAAAGATTCTGAGGTCGCCTTGAGCGATGCCTGCTGCGCTTCCAGTTCGACGGTCTGCTCTTCGAGCTTGGCCGCCTGCTTTTCCATGTTCTCGGCCTGGCGCTGTGTCTCTTCCAGCAGGATCTTGGTCCTGACATTGCGCTCGAGGATTTCCAGGCTCATCGCCAGGATCGGCATCAGGCCGTCGAGCAAGGCCTGTTCGTTGGCGCCGAAGGTGTCGAAGGTCGCCAGTTCGACCACTGCCAGCAGGCGCTCGTTACGCAGCACCGGCAGCACCACGATGGCGCGCGGGGTGGCCTCGCCGAGGCTGGAGCCGATGCGGACGTAATCCTCCGGCGGTTGGGTCAGGATGATGGGGCTGCGCTCGAGCGCGCACTGGCCGACCAGGCCCTGGCCGAGGGCGAAGTATTGGTCAAGGTTCTTGCGCTCCCGGTAGGCGTAACTGCTGAGCAGGCGCAGGCGGCGCTGTTCTTCCTCGTAGACAAAGAACACGCCGTGGCCGATCTTGATCAGCGGTGCCACGCTGGAAAGAAACTTCTGCGCCAACTCGGTGAAGCTCGTCGCAGCCTGCAATTCGCTCGAAATCTCGGCCTGGTGGGACTTGATCCAGCGCTGCGCCTCCATTTTCTGCGCCTCGGCCTGGAGCACCGCGATCGAGCGCGCCAGGGCGCCAATTTCGTTCGGGTATTCGGCGTGCGGCACGCACTGGTCCAGACGGCCGGCAGCGAGTCCCTCCACGCTGGCGCGGATGCGCTGCGTCGGTCCCAAGATCGATCGGCCGACCAGGGTGCCCAGCAGGATGCCCAGGGCCAATCCGCCAACCAGCAAGATCATCGACAGGCGGCTGCTTTGCTCGGCAAAGAGCAGCGACTCGGCGGCCTGTACCTTGGCGCTTTCCTCCTTGACGCGGACGACTTCCGCCATTGCCGCGTTGGCGGCCGCCCCCGAAGCCTGGAAGGCGCTGCTAGCAATCAGGTTTCGCGCATCGAGCAACCTTTCCTCATGCAGCAGCGCAATCACCGTGTCCACGTCCCGGCTATAGGCCGCGAAGGCCTCTTCGAAGCGGGCCAGGTTCTTCCTGTTCTCCTCCCGGAAAACACGCTTGCGAAGTTCCGCGATTTCCTTCGGCACTTCGTTTCGCGCCTGGGCGAGCTGGGCCAAGGCCAGCTGCCGCTCGGCTTCGTCAGGAGCGAGTATCGCCTGGCGCAGCGTCCGTCCCATCACTGCATAGTTGAACTGCGCGTCCTTGGCATTGGAAACGCCGAGCATCTCCACCTCGTAGAGCTGATTGATGCTGCCGGTCAACACACGTTGGCTGTAAAAGCCCTCGGCGGCCAATCCCACCGCGATCAGAAGCAGCACGGCAAGGCCGATCACCAACTTCTGGACCAGGGGACGGCGCTCGAGCATGATCATCAGTCGCTTCATGTCGGTCCCTCCCGCGTGCCCATTTCCAGCGCGCGGCGCGCCTGCTCGGCGTCTTCTGCCAGGCTCATGGCGGCAACACGCTCACGTTTAAGCAGTTCGGCCTGCTGCTGCAAAAGCTGCTGGGCCTCGTCGGCGCGTCGGCGCGCCAGAGACATGGTCGACACCATGCGGGCAAATCCGGTCAGAAATCCCAGGATCACCGGCAGGCGCTTCTCGTCGGCCACCGGCGCCTCGGCGATGGCTTGCAGATACTCCGCTTCCGGGTAACCGAACTGCTGCGCCTGCTTTCTGAAGAACTCAAGATCAGGCGGGCCAAGATGAAACTGCCCAATGAACACGTTGGCCAGATGCTGACCTTCGACGATGATCGGCGAGGCGCAATCGGTCATGCCGTTCTTGCACTTGTACATGGTGAAGTCCTGGCCGTCCTGCAGTTTCACGGCCAGTTCGGTATCGCTCTCGATGCAGCGGGCACAGGATTCCGGATTGATGCGGTGGAATTTCGTGCAGGCCGGCTGCCAGCGCGATGAGGCAAGCACATTGGCCTCCAGGTCGATGATCGCCGCGGCAATGCCGACCGATTCGCAGAAGCTGGAAAAGAGCGTTTGCAATTCCTCGAGATCGACCAGCTCATCGAGTTTCAGAGGCTTTCCTGCCTCGGCCGTCAGGGTTGTCCGGTAATCAGGATGTGGATCCAGATCGTGATCACCAACCGTTTCCACCAGGGTCGTGGCATAGCGAACCGCCTGGCCGGTTGATTCAGCCAGCGCATTGACTTCGCGCTTCAGGTCAACAATGCGCTGTTCACGCCCTTGCGCCAGCCGGTTGAAGCGCTCGACATCGGCGAAGCGTTCCATCTCGCGCTCGGCGTCCTTGATCGCGCTGATGTCGATGAAGGTTCCGACCAGCCCGCCGGGACTACCATCCTGCCTGCGAAAACCAGAGACGAAATACAGGGTGTCGTGCACTTTGCCGTCGGCGAAGGGCATCTTCATTTCGCGTCGCACAGAGCCCGCGCTGGCAATCGTTGCCTCGTCCTCGGCCTGATAGGCGAGGCGATCGGCCTCGGGCAGGTAATCCAGATCGAGCACCCGCTTGCCGATCAGGGTCTCGCGCCGGATCTTGAAGGTTTCCTCGTAGGCGCGGTTGAAGCCGAGGAAGCGGGTGTCGGCCCCCTTGTAGAACACCGGGTAGGGTATCGTATCGACCAGCGCCTGCTGGAAGGTCAGCCGCTCGGCGTTTGCCTGCTCGGCGGCCATCGTTGCCGTCAGCATTTCCTCGGTATGCACGCTGCGGCCGAGGATTTCGAGGTTCATCGCCAACAGGCCCGTCATCTCCTCGAACTGGTCGCGCTCCGGCTCGCCGGGCCGAGTCAGCACCGCGATCTCGGCCACGCCGAGCAATGCCTCGTTGAGCAGGATAGGTGCCATCATCACCGCCGCCGGACGAGTTTCACCGAGGCCGGAACGGATGGTCGCGAACCCCTCAGGCGCCGTTGCGACGATCTGGCTGCGCCTTTCCACGGCACATTGGCCGAGCAGACCCTCGCCTGGCGCCAAGACGGCGGGCAATTCACCGGCGCAGGCATAGCTGCCCGCCAGGTGCAATGCCGCGGTCGATCCTTGATCGAAGACGTAGACCACGCCCTGCAGTGCGCCCAAGATGCGATTGGCTTCGGCGAAGTAGATTTGCGCCAATTCCGCCGGGTCCTTCGCCTGCTGCATGCGCATGGCAGCGCCAGCCAACCGGGTCTTGCGCTCAGCAGTGACTTGCTGCGCCCGGGAATACGCCGCAAGCTGCTCACTGGCCAGCGCTTGCCGATAGTGTCCGCCTAACATCAGGAGAAACAACGAAGTCACCAACCAGAAGGCGGCGCCGCTTGCCGCACCAATCCACACTTGATCGGTCAGCGGCAGCGATCGGCTCAAATCCTCCAGCAGCACGACGGTCCAGTCGCCATAGGGATCGTTCCAGTTCACTTTGGCCCTTTCCACGGCATAGCGGCGATCCTGATAAAGCGTCACCCCCGGCTCCGTGCCAAACGGCAGTGCTCGGGCGGATTGCTTCTCAAACATGTTGCCGAATTGTTTGAGGTCATTGATGGCCTTGATTCGCTCGGATGTCAGAGCGCCCGCAACTTGACCGACCCACTGTTCCTGATTGCTTGCAAAAACCACGCCCTGCGGCGAGAGCAGCAGAGCGATTTCGGCCTCGCCCTTGAGCAGGTTATCCACCTTGGCGAGGCCGCTGCGGATGACCATTGCGCCGGTGGCTGCCGATGCCTTGGTTCGCCCGACAAACACCGGGGCCGAGAAGTACACGGCGCGCCTGCCGGTGGTCAGGCTGACGGCTGCGTAGACGTTCTCAATGCCCTGCATGGCCATCAGGTAGTACGGACGAAATTTGACGTTGAGGCCCGTCGAATTCTTCCCGGTGTTGTCCCAGGCTGAGCTGACGACGCCATCTTCGCCGACGATGAACACTCCCTCGGCATCATAGGAACGGCCGACGCTGGCAAGAAGTTCGGCGAGACGCGGTGTGTTGGGCGGCAGTTGGCCGACGGTCTCCAGCTTGATCTCGGCGTCGGACAGACCGAGAATCGACATGGCTCCCATCATGATGCCGTTCAGTGTCTGCGACATCAGTTCGATGCTGCGTCGTTGCGCTTCGGTCTGTAGCAGGGAGGCACGCTCACGCTCCCCCGCAAAACGCGCGAACTGACTGGCAGCGACCCCAACCGCCAGCGCCGCAACCAATGTCAGCACCCAAGCCGTGCGGACGCGGCCGAAGACAAATCTCGCGATCCAATTCATGCCGCCACCTCGATGTCGCGCTCAAGCGCAGCCTCTCTGAGGGCAGCCAGTGCGGCTTCGAAATCGTACCCGCGGACGGCGTCGTCAATGCGCCTGAAACGAGTCGGAAAGGCCGCGTTGAGCAAGTTGGCATTGGCGTCGAGGAGATCGCCCGCCTCCGAGTCGTCGTCCGCCAGCAATGCCGCCAACTTGGTACAAACCTCGCGCAGTGCAGCGACGTCGACCGTCACCTGCGCGCGCTCCGCTTCGGCCGGCAGACGTGCCACCAGGGCTTCAATCAATGCCGCCAGCGGCGGCTCGAATTGCGCAAGTGCCACATCGATTTCGCCGCGCGGCCGGCGTTCCTTCAGCACCGCCTCGAGTACCGCGGCGTGTTGCTGGACCTCGGTCGCGCCGATGTTGCCGGCCACCCCTTTGGCGGTGTGCGCGAGACGCTCCGCGGTGGCGCTATCGTCCGCGGCGAGCGCCGCGCGAATTTCATCCGGCGCGCCCTTCTGTCCGGCAACGAATTTTCTCAGCATCGACAGGTAAAGCGATTTCTTGCCGAGCACGCGCCGCAGCCCATTGGCCACGTCCAGGCCGGCAACGTCGCCCGGCAGTTCTCCATCCGCCGCCGCCTCCTGCGTCGCCAGCGGAGCTTGGTGCGTCGGTGGATGACGCGGCTTGATCCACCTGAGCAGAGCCCCAAACAACTCGTCCGGCTCGATCGGCTTGGTGACGAAATCCTGCATGCCCGCCGCCATGCATCGATCCCGGTCCTGCTGCATGGCGTTGGCCGTCATGGCGACGATCGGCAGTTCCCGGAATTCTCCGAGCTTCCGAATTTCGATGGTCGCCGTCACGCCATCCATCACCGGCATCTGCATGTCCATGAGGACGACGTCATAGGCGCCGCGCTGCACCATGTCGACGGCAATCCGGCCATTGTCGGCGATGTCGACCACGAATCCGGCATCCCTCAGAATCTCGCCGGCCACCTCCTGGTTCAGTTCGTTGTCTTCGACCAGCAGAATGCGCGCCCCCTTGATTCCGGCGAGATCCTCAGCGACCTGGGAGGGCGCCTCGCCCGCCTCCCGGCGCTGCGTTGGTTCGCCGCCCAATACGCGCATCGCGGTATCGAACAGGACGGAGGCATTGACCGGCTTGATGAGCACGTCCTCTATGCCCACTGCCCCAGCTTCCTTGACGATCTCCTCGCGGCCGTATGCCGTAACCATGACCAGATGCGGGGTCGGCACCAATCCCAAGGTCTTGATCTGCCGCGCGGCCTCGATCCCGTCCATGATAGGCATGCGCCAATCGAGGAACACGATCTCGTATGGAGTGCCTGCGACCGAAGCCTGTCGAACAGCCTCCACCGCGGCTTTGCCGGAATCGACATCGGCCACCTCAAAAGTCATGGCACCGAGAAGATCGTTGAGGACGGCGCGCGCATTGTCGTTGTCGTCGACCACCAGCACGCGACGGCCGCGCAGGTCGGGGTTCGGCGTCAGGTCGCGCCGCTTTTCCTGGCCGATGCCCAGGCGGGCGGTGAACCAGAAGGTACTGCCCTTGCCAAATTCGGATTCAACGCCGACTTCTCCGCCCATCAGTTCGGCGAGTTTCTTGGAGATCGACAGACCCAGTCCGGTACCGCCGAACTTGCGTGTCGTCGAGGTATCGGCCTGCTGGAAACTCTGGAACAGGCGGCCGATCTGATCTTCGGTCAGACCGATACCAGTGTCCTTGACGGCGAAATACAACAGCGCCTCCTTCTCGCCGCGCCGCCGAACGCGGGCGATGATGTCGATCTCGCCGGTCTCGGTGAATTTCACGGCATTGTTGGCATAATTGATCAACACCTGCCCCAGTCGCAGGGAATCGCCGATGAGGCTCCGCGGCACATCGGGGGCAATGTCGAAAACCAGCTCCAGGCCCTTGGCATTGGTCTTGTCGGACACCAGGTTGGCGACGTTGTCGAGGAGCTTTTCCAGGTCGAAGTCGACATGCTCGACATTGAGCTTGCCGGCCTCGATCTTGGAGAAATCCAGGATGTCGTTGATGATACCCAGCAGGTGCTGACCGCTGCCCTGGATCTTCTTGACGTAGTCGCGCTGGCGCGGCGTCATTTCGGTCTTCAGGGCCAAGTGCGACATGCCGATGATGGCGTTCATCGGTGTCCGGATTTCGTGACTCATGTTGGCCAGGAAATCGCTCTTGGCCTTGGCGGCATCTTCGGCCAGTTCCTTGGCGCGAGCCAGCGCCGCGGCGGCGGCGCGCGTTTCCGTGACATCGTCCAGCATCCAAACGGAGCCTCTCGACAAATCGGACGAATCGATGGCGCTGCCGCTCAAGCGGCACCAGAAACGGGAACCGTCCTGGCGAATAAGTTGCTGCTCGCGCTGGTGCGTCTCGCCTCGGGACAGGTGTTCATACACCGCCACACCGCCAGCTGCGTAATCCTCCTCGTTGGCGTACCAAACCCGAGTCGGTTGCCCGATCAGTTCTCCGGGCGCGTAACCGAACAATGCCTCCAGGCGTCGATTGCTGCGCACAATGACACGGTCCTTGATGAAGGCAATGCCCAGCGTGGCGGCCTCGAAGACCGCTGTTTGCTCGGCGCTGGTCAGGCGCACCGCGTCTTCCGCTTGCTGTCGGTCGGTGATGTCGTAGATCCAGGTAACCAGGTAGCGGCCGTCGGCGAATTCCATGAACGCCGAGGAGAGCAGCACCGTCAGCGGCGTGCCGTCGGTTCGCACGAAGTCCGCCGTGTAGTCGATCACCATGCCGTCACGGTGAATCTGCGCCAGAAAGGCCTCGCGGTCAGCCGGACGCAACCACGAATCCTTGGTGCTGCGGTTCGCCAGCGCCTCGGCGGGTATTCCCAAAAGTTCGGCGAGGCGCCGGTTGGAAAAGATGGCGTGCCCGTCCTCGTTGTTGATCGATACTCCGGCCGGACTGTTCTCCAGGATTTGGCGCAGGCGTTCTTCACTCTCCTTGGTGGCGGTTTCCAGGCGCTTGCGCTCGGTGACGTCCTCGAACATCCATATCGCCGCCCGTTCATGGCCGCTGATGTTTATGCCCTGGCCGGAAACTTCGGCGGTAAACTTTGTGCCGTCCTTCTTCTCGTACTCCCATTCGACATGGGCCGCCTTGCCGGCGCCCAACACCGGGCCGACGATGCTGCCAAATTCGCGATAGCTTTGCTCCGACGGATACATCAGCAATACCGGCTTCCCGACCAGTTCGTCGATGGTTCGGCCCAACTGCTCGGCGAGTCGCCGGTTGGCGCGCAGGATCATGCCGTCGCCGGTATAGACGATGCCGGTTGGGGCGTTTTCGAAGATGGCCTGCTGTTCCTCCAACAGCTTCCTGATCTCCCCCTGCTGGGTCTCGAGCGCCAGTGCCTGTTCCTGGGTGGCCTTGAGCAGGCTTTGGGTGCGCTCGCTGCGCTCGATGATTTCCATGCGCATGGCCAGCACCGGAAGAATGCTGTCAATGACGCCCCGGTCCTTTGCCGCGAAGGGTTGCAGTGCGGCGAGTTCAATCACCCCCAGAAGCTCCCCGTTGCTGACGACAGGCAACAGCAGGATGGCTTGCGCCGGCGCCGACACCAGCACCGTCTGGTCGCGCAGGTAGCCGGCCGGTGGGTTTTCGATCAGGATTGCGCGCCGCTCCTTGGCGCATTCGCCCGCAAGACCCTGGCCCAGTGGAATCCGTTCCTCACAGTCAATATTCCCTTGCCGGGCATACCCGCCAACCAGCAGCAGACTGAGGCTCTCGCTGTGGTACTTGTAAAAGCTGCCACAGGCCATTTGCAGAACCGGAGCCAGCTTGGAAAACAACGCCCGGGCAAGTTGCCCGAAGTCTTCCGCAACTTGCAGGTCAGCGCTGATGCCGGCGACCAGGCCCGACACATAGGTCTCCCGATCACGCTCGCGCACCACCACCGCCAAACGCTTGACCGCGTCGACGACTTCGCCGATTTCGTCACGCCAGCGAACGACCGGCACGTCAACCTGGTCTTCGCCGTTGGCCAGTTGTTGCAAGGCCTTGTTGACCTGGGTCAGCGGTCGCGACAGGCGAAACAGAATCAGCAGGAAACTTCCCAGTACCGACAGGGCGACCAGCACGGTCAATCCATGGCTGATCAGCAATGCTTGCTTGCTCTCCGCATCGATCTCGCTCATGCGAGCGGAGATCTTCTTCAGCGCCGCGACGCGCAACTCAAGAATCACATTCATCTGCGGCACGTAGACTTGGGCGAATTCGGCGGCCGTCATCCCATACTCACCACCGACGCGGCCGCTATCCTGAATGCGACGCACCAGCGGCAGCCCTCCCGCGATGAACTTCTCGTCGATCAGGGCGAGTGCGCCCTTCAACTCCTCGGGAGTTCCGGTCTTGTCCAATGCGAGACGCAGTTGATGGTTGAGCGTCTGAATGACACCGAGCAGGCGCTCGATGCGGGCGTTTTCCTCCGCGGTCAGTGGCCGGCGGGCAACGAACGGGGCCGTAAAGACCGAACCCAGTTGCCCGGCGTAATCACGCATTTCCGTGGTCAGCCTGGCGATCATGACGAAGTTGATCAAGACCGGATCGGACTGCGCCAGGACGTTTTCAACCACATTCAATCCGGGAGCGAACAGCGGAATCACCTCGATCATGGCATTCACCGCCGCCGTGACTTGCGCATCCTCGCGTTCCACGCGCGGACGGTTGACCAGTACGTCGACCTGCTTGCGTGCACCGGCCAATTGCCGGCCGGCTGTCGCAACGGAGTCGGCGACGACCTGGGCGCGAGGGAAGCCCGGCGCCGCCTTCAGTGCGGTTTCGGTTTCACGCAAGGCCTGATCCGTGGCAGCGCGCGCAGCGGCCAGGGCGCTAACCCGCTCCGGCGGCAGCGGCAGCTCGCTGCCCAGAGCACCGTTGGTGGGCCCGCGTTCGGCCGAGATCCGGGATGAAGCATCAAGCGCCAATGTCGCCAGCTGTTGTGCCGATAACCCCAGCTGCACGCTGGCTTGCCGTTCCAACTGCGGGACTATCACTCGCCCGACGAGCGCCACGCTCACCAACGCCACCAAGCCCACGCTGAGGCTGACTAAGGTTGATAAGCGCATGCCTGGTTCAGCCCTTTGCCGCCGCGGCGCCAGCCTGCCGGTCGCGGATGAAAGCGCCGAGCTTCTTGTCGGTTTGCAGGATGTGATCGGACAATTGTAGCCTGGCCTGGTTCAGCATCTTGATGAACACGCGGTGCTGATCGTCGATGATTGCCACGCCGGTCGCGAAGCCCGGTTGACACTCGATCGCCTGCGCCTGTTGATTGCTCACGTGATGAACTCCCGTTGTGATCGTGCGACATTCCTTAACCGGATCATTTCGCCTCCGCAATACCCAGAGCGCCCTGGCCACCCGCCACGACGAAGTACCGGGCCTAGTCTCTCAAACCCAGGAACATCGACGAACTCGATTGATGCCACAATGAGTGCCAAAAGGTTTGATTCTAGTGCAGAAGCGCCGCATGGGCACCCTTGATGCGCCGGATATCTGCCACAATTTGACGCACCTCAAACGATTGAAGTCGATAGTGGAGATCAGCGCCGTGACCGGCCCGGCCGATTCCCTGCCCGCAGGATGCGAGATCTGATTTGCGAGTCGAATCTGTGGGTCAAGTGCAACATCCGCTATGCAATATTTCGCTGGCAAGACGGCTACTGTGAATCGGGTGATTGCGCGGGGGAGTACTTGACGAGCGTCCCCCTAAAGGTCCTGCCGGGCGACGTCGTGACCGGCGCGCCGCCGTGACCCGGTGATTTGGCCGTCGTCCTCGACAAATTACTTTAAGGAAATTGCTCAATCCACGGTTATCACAGGTAAAGTATCGGACCTATTCTGCCGTAAATTGAATCATCCAGACACCCTGAGGATGGTCACTGCCATGAGAATCCAGTCCGTCGAACTCGTCTCCAGGCCCAATGCGCCCGCCTATGAGGAAAAGATCTACCGCGCCCATCTCGATTCCGGCGAAGCGCTCGATCTTTTTCAGCAACACTGGGATGTCTTTCTGCCGCCCGAGTCGCTGGTCGGATTGACCGTTGAAGAAGCTCATTACAAGCGTACCGAGAAGATGTTGGCGGCGTGCGGGTCACGTTGAGTCTTTCGGACTGGCGAATTTATTGATCGATAACCGCTCGCTGTGTTGCCGGGCAATGCGAAAGCGCGGCACTACGGCACCAAGCTATCGACAGCAGGGGATCCTGGGGGGGCTGACCGCTAACCAAGACCGGCTTCGTACCAGTCCTTGGAACGATTGACGACTTGCACCACCAGCAGCATGACCGGCACCTCGATCAGGACGCCGACCACCGTGGCCAGTGCGGCGCCCGACTCGAAGCCGAACAGGCTGATGGCGGCGGCGACCGCGAGTTCGAAGAAGTTGCTGGCGCCGATCAGTGCCGAGGGGCAGGCGACATTGTGTTTCTCGCCCACCGCGCGGTTCAGCCAGTAGGCCAGCGCCGAGTTGAAGAATACCTGGATCAGGATAGGCACCGCCAGCAATGCAATGACCAGCGGTTGGTCGATGATCGCCCGGCCCTGGAAGGCAAACAGCAACACCAATGTAGCCAACAGCGCGGAGATCGACCAGGGGCCGATCTTCTCCATGGTCGCATCGAAATGGCTCTGCCCCTTGGCGAGCAGCGTCTTCCGCCATCCCTGGGCCAGCGCCAGCGGAATGACGATATAGAGGACTACCGAGGTGACGAGTGTGTCCCATGGCACGGTGATGGCCGAGATGCCGAGCAGCAGGCCGACGATGGGGGCAAATGCGACCACCATGATGGTGTCGTTGAGTGCCACCTGCGACAGGGTAAACAACGGGTCACCGTCGGTCAGGCGGCTCCAGACGAACACCATTGCCGTGCAGGGTGCGGCGGCAAGCAGGATCAGCCCGGCGATATAGCTGTCGAGCTGGTCGGCCGGCAGCATCGGCGCAAACAGGTTGCGTACGAACAGCCACCCCAGGAAGGCCATCGAGAACGGCTTGACCAGCCAGTTCACCAACAAGGTCACCCCTATCCCCCGGACATGCTGCCGGACCTCGTGCAACGCGCCGAAATCGACCTTGACCAGCATCGGGATGATCATCACCCAGATCAGCAGACCCACGGGGATATTTACCCGGGCGAACTCCATCTTGCCCAGCACCTGGAACGGTGCCGGAATGAACTGTCCAAGCGCGATGCCGGCAACGATGCAGAGCAACACCCAGACGGTCAGGTAGCGCTCGAAAAGGCTCATCGGTGGGAGGTTCGAAACTTTTGCGGTGATTTCGCATTGGGCAGACATATTCATTCCTTACAGGCAAAGGGAGACGTTCACTCGCTCCGTTCCCGTACCTTGCCAATGTTGTCGAGTTCCGTCTGCAACCCCATGCCCTGAAGCTTGGAAATTGGCAGGCTGGCGAAGAGCGCAATCCTTCGATGGAGTTGACTGTAGGCGGTGAAGAAGGCTTTGCGCTTTTCCTCGTCGCTGCCTACAACGGCCGCGGGGTCCGCGACGCCCCAGTGTGCCGTCATCGGCTGGCCGGGCCAGACGGGGCAGACTTCCCCGGCGGCGTTGTCGCAGACGGTGAACACGAAATCCAGTTGCGGTGCGCCGGGGGCGGCGAATTCGTCCCAGCGCTTGCTGCGTAGATTGTCGGTCGGAATACGGTTCTTCCGCAGCAGCTCGATCGCGAAAGGGTTGACCTTGCCGGACGGGTGGCTGCCGGCGCTGTGGGCGCGGAACATACCGCGGCCTACCAGCGGCAGGTTCAGGATCGACTCCGCCAGGATGCTGCGCGCCGAGTTTCCAGTGCACAGGAACAACACGTGGTAGACGCGCTCGGTCATGATCTTCCTTTCATCGATAGAGATGTCACTTTGCGACTTCGCCGCTTGGCCGTGGCATTGACTTCGGAAGTCTTGGGCAGGCAGGCCTTGCCCTGGCAGCAGTTGTGAGTCATGAAGGCGATCAACTCGTCCATCGTTTCGAAATTCACCGAGTAATGAATGAACCGGCTCTCCCGCTCGCCCTGAATCAGCCCGACCCGGCTGAGATGCGCCAGGTGGAAGGACAAGGTGGCCGGCTGAATCCCAAGCTGTTCGCCCACCGCACTGGCGTTCATTCCGTCCGGACCCGCTTCAACCAGCAGGCGGAAGATCGCCAGACGGGATTCGTGGCCGAGGGCGGCGAGCAATTCGGTGGCGCTCAACATTTCCATACTTCGAATAATATCAAACTATTGTTACAGGCAGGTTTCGGTGTGACGAGTTCCCGTTGGGGGTGATTGCCGGTCAGTAAACCGCCGGCACGAACATTTCCTTGGGCACGGGATGTCGCAGATAGTCCGGATTGTGGACCCGCTCCGGCAGGATCACCGGCTCCCGTTCGATCTCGGCGTAGGGCACCTGGGTCAACAGGTGATGGATGCAATTAAGGCGCGCCTTCTTCTTGTCCACCGCCTCGACAATCCACCAGGGCGCTTCGGGCAGGTGGGTGCGCTCCAGCATGGTCTCCTTGGCCTTGGTGTACTGCTCCCACAGACGACGGGATTCCATGTCCATGGGACTTAACTTCCATTGCTTGAGGGGATCGCGGATGCGCATGGTGAAACGCAAGTGCTGTTCGTCGTCGGTGATGGAGAACCAGTACTTGATCAGGATGATGCCGGAACGGATCAGCATCTTCTCGAATTCCGGCACCGTATGGAAAAATTCCTCGTACTCGTCCTCGCTGCAAAAGTCCATCACCTTTTCCACACCCGCCCGGTTGTACCAACTGCGGTCGAAAAGGACGATCTCGCCGCCCGCCGGCAGATGGGAAACATAGCGCTGAAAATACCACTGGGTCCGTTCCCGCTCGCTCGGCGCCGGCAGCGCCGCCACCCGGCACACCCGGGGGTTGAGGCGTTGGGTGATGCGCTTGATTACGCCTCCCTTGCCGGCCGCATCACGACCTTCGCACAGCACCACCACCTTGAGCTTCTTGTGGACGACCCAGTCCTGCAACTTGACCAGTTCGCCCTGTAGCCGAAAAAGCTCCTTGAAATAGAAATGCCGGTCCAGATCCGTCTGCTCACCGAGCGTTGAGGATTCGGCGACCAGTTCATCCAGCCGCCTATCGTCGATTTCCATTTCCAGTTCTTCGTCGAAGCTGTCCAGCATGTCGGCATGGGCCCGACGCTCGAATTCCACGCGGTCTGGAGTCTTGTCTGCTGTCATTGGAGTTCCTCAGATTATTCGATAGTGACCAGGCGGTCATTCAGCACAGGGGCATCGCCTGGCTCATGCTGCCGCTGCAAACAATTCTAATGCCCCAGAAACAAATGCGGGCACTGGTGCCTAAATCGGGCATCTTGCCGTTGATGCAAGGGTGGCGGGATGAGTTTGGTATTGAAAAAACCGCAGGCCTTCCGGCCCGCGGTTTCCTAGGTCGTCGATCGCAACAGCTTGCCTTAGCGCATCGCCGGTACTCCCGCGATATAGCCCACTTCTGCCTTGTCGGTATTGATGCCGCCGATGATGCTGTCAAAGGTCGCCTTGGCGGTGCTGTTCAAGTCGCCGGCATGCTGGTAGTTCGACATGATGTAAGCGAAGCCGTTCATGTTGTCCACCACTTGCAGGCCGGTCGATTCGGCGCCCATGGGCAGGGAGAGGATGCGCACCAGTCTCTTGGTGTCGACGTGATAGGCCCAGAGGTAATTGTTGACATGGTTGCTGCTGTCCTCGCCGATGAACAGTACCCGCATCCGCTCGGAGAAGAACAGGTTGTCCGGGCTGGCAATCTTCTCCAGGTTCGAGCGGTTGCCGTCAGCATCGGCCGTGATGTCTTCACCGATCACCAGCGCCTCCATCACCACCGGCACAAATTCGCTGTCGATGGCATTGCCGCTACTGTCGATCTGATTCGGTTTCAGAGTCAGTTCATACACGGCGCCGGAAGAGTTCCGCTTCAGGCGGATGTCGTTGGCGGGCTCGCCAGCTTTGTCCTCCATGCCGTTGGTCATGCGCGTCATGGCGGCATAAGCCTTGCCGTCCCTGGCGTTATAGGCGACACCTTCAAATTTCTCGAATTCCGTGGTGGCGCCGACGTAGGCGGTGTAGCGGCGGGTTTCCAGAAAGGCGGCGAGCGTCGCAATGTCCACGCCGGTGGTGCCGAAGGTGCCGCCCTTAAGCTTCAGATCCTCTACGGTCGCGACCTCGTGGCCCGCCTTGATGCGTTTGTAGCCGACAGGCGTGGTCCCGGAGGTATCGACGTCGAACATGTCGGTAAACTTGATGCCCGCATCGACAGCCTTCTTGATGTCGTCATGCTTGGATTTGCCGAGCTTGACCCAGGCAAGCGTCGCTTTGCCGCCGTCGGTGCCCGCCGGAGAAACCTGGTTCCATCGGGCGGCGTAGAGGGTGCCGGCGGACAGATCAGCAACCTTATCGGCGACGAACATGGTGAGCGAGGTAAAGGTGCCGTCGTCGCCCTGAATGGCGGTTCGGGAATCGCCGAAGAACTGAATCTTCTCCCGCGAGATGCGGCCTGGCGTATGCCACATCTTCACCGACGAAGTGCCGTCGGCGGCGATAGTCACCTCGGGCACCAAACCATAGTGGTAGGGAGAGGCGGTGCTGGCGCCATAGAGGGTGCGGAAAGCACTCATGCGTGCGCTGTATTCCATCGCGATGCAGGCGCTGCCCGAAGCTGCGGCGTAGGTGCTATCCACCTCACAACGTGCATCCGGCTCATATTCTTCGGAGCCGAGGTGCGTGTTCCACGGCGAACGGGCCCCGGCGCAGGGAATCCACAGGCCGTTCACGGCGGAAAAATCCACCGGCTTGATCGAGGCTACGGTGAATTTGCCGTCACTGGCGCTTTGGCTGAGCTTCGCCACCGTCATGGTCATCGGCAGCTTGCCATACATGTTGTTGCCGGCACTATCGAGGTTCTCGTATTCGAAGTGGGTAACCATATAGGGCGTGCCGCCAATATTCATCAGCGAATTGGCGTCGGGGGTTTGCGGCGCGTACGGCTTGCCTTTAGGATCTTTCAGGATGACGCCGTTCTTGTCACGGATGGCCGCCGCCGCGGAACCGTCCGCTGTCTTGTTGGTGTCGATGTTGTTAAACAGATTCACGTAGGAGAGCGGGAACTCCTTGACGGTGTTATCGCTGTAAGTGACCTTGACGGTGGACGTGGTGTAGGCGACGGCGCGCTGGGCGGGGGTCAAGCCGGTGACGGCGGTCGGCGTGAACTCGACCGAATTCACCTCGGCGGGGGCCGACAGCAGGTGCTGGGCAACGTTGGCGAGCGGCGTCGGGGTCAAGCCGGCGCTCGCCAATGCGCTCTTGGCCTTGTCCAGCGAGTCGATCGTGGCGGCGGTCACCGATGCGAACTTGGACGCGTTGAAACTCACGTCAATGGCGGTGTCGGTCGGAGCAGCCGCGGCGGCCGTCTGGATCACCTGCGCAACGGCAAGCGCGGCGACGTCGGTTTCACTCGTCACGCCGGCCAGATCCTTGGGGCGAACGACCTTGTTGCCGGCCTGGCTGCCGAGGGCAACGGCGCCCATATCCACGGTGCCCAGGGTGATGTTGCCGATCTTGAACGTGACCTTATCGCCGGCAACATACTTGAACTCGCCATTGGCGGCCGTGGTGCCGGTCACGCCGCCGCTGCTCGAGTAGGAGACACCCTTAACGGCGGAGTCGGAAAGAATGCCGGTGAGTTGAAGTGCAGCCGGCGCGGCGAGAGTGTTGTCATCGTCGTCGCCAATACAACCCGCGAGGGCCAGACTACCTGCTACCGCCAGATAAATCGTTTTCATTTGCATTGCGTAACTCCATGTGAAGTTGGGATGATCGAACTAAGCCGGACCAAGATATGGGAAGAACATTGCAAGGCAATTACGCTTTTGTTGAGCTTGTGCTTAGCGCTTAACAAAGCCGTAGCATTGTCGGCGTAGATTCCCGTGTTTATCTGGAGATGGCGAGATGGACTTGATACTCTGGCGCCACGCCGAGGCGGAAGCGGCCGGCCCCGGAATGGCGGATTCCGACAGAAACTTGACGGAAAAGGGCAGGAAGCAGGCCAAACACATGGCAGACTGGCTGCTTGCGCAGCGCCTTCCGAAACTGTCGGTCATCGTCAGTCCGACCAAGCGCACGGTACAGACCGCCGAGGCCTTGGGCCACCCGTACAAGGTGAACCGCAAGATCGGTCCCGCCGCCGGCGCGGCGGACCTGATCGCCGCCGCCAATTGGCCCGACGAATCCGGTGCCGTCATTCTGGTCGCCCACATGCCGGGACTCGGCCGGCTCGCCGCGCTATTGCTGGGCGGGGCCGAATTCGACTGGACCATCAAGAAAGCCGGAATATGGTGGTTCTCAAACCGCGTGCGTCATGACGAAACCCAGACGATCCTGCGCGCCGTCGCCAATCCATGAAGTGAGGGGCAATTTCGAGCCATTTCCGTCGACAGGAAGACTTGGAATGAGACTACTCTGCGGGGGAGGACATGGTTTGATGTCCGGATTACGTTCTCATCGTCGGGAGGGCTGCACCGTGAAGACATTCGCACTTTCCTTGTCCATGGCCCAGGAAACGGTTTTCGGCTTCGACATCCAGGACGACAGCAGCCTGGCCTATGTGAGTTGCCTGGTGGCGCTGGAAACCGTGATCCCCTTCTCCAATGCGGCCGAGATGGATTTTTCGATCACCATCGAAGATGACAACACTCTGGCTATCGACCCTCAGGGCGTCGATATCGAACGCGACAAGCTGGAAACGATCAATCTGATCGCCACCCATTATTTTCATTCCAAGCGCTGCAATATTCCCGTCATCGTGCACTGACCAAGCCGACCGGTGGTGACGTAATATGACTGTCATGCATCTGGTGTAGTATTAAGTAAGCGTTCTTTCGGGGGCGGCGGGTATCGAACCGACGCCTGCGGGAAGAAGAGACTGGAAGGCATGACTAACACTGCACATAGTGCCGGGAAGAAAGCCAAGGCCGGCCCGGCACTGATTTCCGCCAATACCTGGGACGAGGAAGTCTGCAAGAACCTCATCGATCAGCTATGGGCTCTGCGCGAAAGCATGCGCGAAAACGAAGCGGCGCTGGCCCCTTGGCTTGAGTCCATCGATCCGGGTTACCAAGCCAGCGCGCGCAATCTCTCCCATTACCTGGCATTGCGCCGCAACGACCGCCGTCCCTTGCAGGAGAGCCTGGCGCGGATGGGCCTGTCCTCGCTCGGCCGGGCCGAATCGCATGTCTTGGCGAATCTCGACAAGGTGCTGGGCATCCTGCATCGCCTCGCGGGCAAACCCTGGCAAGACCTTGGCGCAGACGAGCCGGTCGGCATTCAAACCAGCGGCAAGCTGCTCGAACGACATACGGCCGAGCTGTTGGGGCCGTCGCCGCCGGGCCGGGCGGTGCGCATCATGGTCACGCTGCCTTCCGAGGCGGCGGGGGATTTCGGCCTGGTGCGGCAATTGGTCAACTCGGGGATGGATATCGCCCGCATCAACTGCGCCCATGATGGTCCCATCGAATGGCAGGCGATGGCTGCCCACATACGCCGTGCCGCAAAATCAGTGGGACGGCCGGTCCGCATACTCATGGATCTGGGCGGGCCGAAACTGCGCACCGGGGCGATCGCGTGCGGCCCCGCCGTGCTCAAGCTGCGGCCGGAACGCGATGAATTCGGCCGGGTCGTGACCGCCGCGCCGGTCGGTCTGCGGCCGGCTGGCGCCAGCGCGCCGGTGACCGGAGCGACCCAACACCTCGGGGTGGATCCTGCTTGGCTCGCCCGCCTGAAGCCGGGCGACTACCTCGACTTCACCGACGCTCGCGGGTCGAAACGCAGCCTGTTGGTGATCCATCGGGACGACAGCGGGGTGCTGGCAGAATCTGCCCAAACCGCCTATTTGCTGCCCGAAACCCGCATCAAAAGGCGCCGCAAGCGCGGCCGGCAACACGCCACGCCATTGTCTGACCTGCCGTGCCAGGAAGGAAGCCTGCGGCTGGAGCGCGGCGACCATCTTCGGCTCACTCGCTCCGGCGATGGGACGATGTCCCGCTCCAAGAGAGACAAAACGCGCAGCACATTCCCGACCGTCGCCTGTACCTTGCCGGAAGTGTTCAAGCAGGTCGCTGTCGGTGAGCGCATCTGGTTCGACGACGGCCGCATCGGCGGAGTCATCCGCCGCATCGAAAAGGAATGGTTGGACGTGGAGATCACTCACGCCCGGGATATCGGCGAAAAACTGGCCGGCGACAAGGGGATCAACCTGCCGGATAGCCAGCTCGACTTGCCGGCCCTGACCGACAAGGACGCGGAAGACCTGGCGGTGGTTGCCAAGATCGCCGATCTGGTCGGCCTGTCATTCGTGCAGCGGGCCAAGGACGTGGAGTCCCTGCGCCACCGCCTGCACCAACTGGCCGCGCCGGACATCGGCATCGTCCTGAAGATCGAGACCCGCCGCGGCTTCGAGAATCTTCCGGAATTGCTGTTCTCGGCCATGGCGGGCAAGGCGGCGGGCGTGATGATCGCCCGCGGTGACCTGGCGGTGGAATGCGGTTACGAGCGCCTGGCGGAAGTCCAGGAAGAAATCCTCTGGGCCGCCGAGGCAGCCCACATGCCGGTGATCTGGGCGACGCAAGTGCTGGAGACGCTGGCCAAGACCGGTTTGCCGTCCCGCGCCGAAATCACCGACGCGGCCATGGGTGAACGCGCCGAGTGCGTAATGCTCAACAAGGGGCCGCACATCCGCGAAGCCATGAGCACCCTCGACGATATCCTGCATCGCATGCAGGACCATCAGGCCAAGAAGCGTCCTCTGCTGCGAGCCTTGCAGGCCTGGAACCACGCCCGCAGCGAATAAGGTGTTCGGGATTGGGCTTGTCATCCCTTACCGCCGCAAGGCTCATTGTCTTAAGCGTTGGACTGGAAACCGCGCCGTAAACCTGCTGCCCTTGCCGAGTTCGCTGCTGATCTCCAGCGCCGCCTGATGTCGCGTCAAGGCATGCTTGACGATGGCGAGGCCGAGCCCGGTGCCGCCGGATTCCCTAGACCGGCCCCGATCCACACGATAGAAACGTTCGGTCAGGCGCGGCAGGTGCTGGCTTTCAATGCCAATGCCGTTGTCTGTGACACTGAAGCTGCCGCTGCCATCGGCGGCCTTCTCCCAGGCAATTCGTATCGCGCCACCCGTGGGGGTATAGCGAACGGCATTGCTCACCAGGTTGCCCAGAGCGCTGCGCAGTTCATTGCGGCTGCCGAGCAGGCTGTCGCCGCCGACCCCCGCCAGGTCGATCTGGTGGCGTCCGCCTGAGAGCGCACGGGCTTCGTCGGCGACTTCGGCCATCAGCTCGTCCAGTGCGACGCTTTCCTCCGAAGGCGGGGGGCGCCCGGTCTCCAGTGCCGACAGCGTCAACAAATCCTCGATCAGCCGCTGCATGCGCTGGGCCTGCTCCTGGACCAGGGTCAGAAAGTGCCTGGCTTCCTCCTCGGATAGCTCCGGCAGGCTGTCCAGCAGCGTCTCGATGAACCCATTGACCACCGTCAGTGGAGTCCTCAGTTCGTGCGAGACGTTGGCCACAAAATCCCTGCGCATGGTCTCCAGCTTCTCGATCTGGCTGATATCGCGCGACAGCAACAGGCTGCGCGCATCCCCATAGGGCACCACCCTCAGCGACAGGGAACAGCCGGGGTTGCGCACCGGATGCAGCAGCAGGGGTTCGGAAAACTGACCTGCCTCGATGTAACTGACGAAATCGGGTTCCCGCAGCAGGTTGGTGATCGGGGAGCCAGTGTCCTGTTCCCGACTCAGGCCGAGATGACTTTCCGCCGTGGCGTTGAGCCATTCGATCGCATGATGGTCATCGAGGATCACCACACCCTCGGGCAAAGCCTGGCCGGCAAGGAGGAAACGCTCCAGTGCCGTACCCAACTGGTTCCGCTCTTCCGCCGCAACGCGTGCCCGGCGATGCAGGGCTGCGAAAACCACCTCCCAGGCACCGCCACCTGTTGGCAAAGGTTGGTCGGGCGGCTGCTCCAGCCAGCGGATCAGGCGCGTGAATTGGCGCAGATGGTGCAATCCGAACAGCACCAGCATCCCGAGGACGGCCGCCAGCGCCCAGATCGGGCCATACCACAGCCACAGCCCCAATCCCGCTATGAGTGCGCTGGCCGCCACCAGCAACACCTCTATTAGGAATGCGTTCACGGCAGCATCAGGCGGCTGCCGCAGACGCCGCCGAAAGGCGGTATCCGCTGCCACGCACCGTCTGAATCAGCCTGTCATGACCAGTGGATTCAACAACAGCGCGCAATCGGCGGATGTGCACGTCGACCGTGCGCTCCTCAACATAGACGTGATCGCCCCACACCTGGGTAAGCAACTTGGACCGGCTATGGACACGTTCGGTGTGGGTAATCAGGAAGTGCAGAAGCTTGAATTCCGTCGGACCGAGGCTCACCTGCCGGCCATCGGCGGTGACGCGGTGAGTGACGGGATCGACGCGCACGCCACCGACCTCGACGGCATCCTCGGTCGCTTGCGGCGCCCGGCGGCGCAGCACCGCCTTGATGCGAGCCACCAGTTCGCGGGGTGAGAACGGCTTGGTGATGTAGTCGTCGGCGCCCGCCTCCAGTCCGAGGACCTTGTCCTGTTCGCCGCTGCGGGCTGTCAGCATGATGATCGGTACCGCCCGCGTCCGCTCTTCCCGGCGCAGCCTGCGCGCCAGTTCAATGCCGCTCCTGCCCGGCAGCATCCAGTCGAGCAGGATCAGGTCCGGCAAGGCCTGATTTACCTGCTGCATCGCGCTTTCGGCATCGAGCGCCGTCAGCACGTCGTGCCCGGCGCGCTTCAGGTTGGCGCTGATCAAGGCCTGGATCGCCGATTCGTCTTCCACTACGAGGATATTGGCGGCCATGATCGCGTTTCCAATCGCGGATGAAGGGCGTGAGTTGGGTTGATGGAAATGAAGCATGTCGTCCGATTTTGCCAGAGAAGCAGCAACCAGGTGATGGCACCGCTCATTCTTCCCGTTCCGATCCCTTGGCCTCCAGCTCGAGCTGTGCAAGAGCGATGTGGCGCACATCCGTGCCGCGCGTGATGAAGATGATCTGCTCGGCAATGTTTTTGGCGTGATCGCCGATGCGCTCCAGCGCCTTGGCGATGAACAGGACTTCGAAGGCGATCGAAATCAGCCGCGGATCTTCCATCATAAAGGTGATTAGCTGGCGCGTGATGGCCTGGAATTTGTAATCGATCTCCAGGTCGTCGCGAACGATGGCGGCAGCAGCCAGCGCTTCCTGACGCGCAAAGCAATTGAGCGCCGTACGCAGCAATCCCGCCGCGATCTCCCCGATCTCGTTGATGCCGGCGATGCAGGGAATGTGCACCATGTTTCTATTGGCATAGATCAGCATGGCCTTGCGCGCGATGAGCGCCGCCTTGTCGCCGCAGCGTTCCAGATCGGTAACGATCTTGCTGATGCCCATCAACATGCGCAGATCGACCGCGGTCGGTTGACGACGAGCGATGATCAGCGCGCAGGTTCCGTCTATCTCCATTTCGTAGGCGTTGACATTGTGGTCGTTGCGATCGACCTTCGTCATCTGCTCGAAGTTGCCTTCCACCAGAGCCCTGATCGCGTCGTGGACCTGCTGCTCGACCAACCCGCCCATTTGAAGAACCCGGTTGCGGATATCCTCAAGTTCCTCGTCGTAGCGCGTGAACGAATGATCCTTAGCTGGCATGATCCGTCATACGGACTACTCAACCGAAGCGGCCGGTAATATAGTCTTCCGTAGCCTTCTTTTGGGGTTTGATGAAGACTTGGTCGGTGACGCCGTATTCGATCATCTCGCCGAGGTACATGTAAGCGGTATAGTCGGAGATGCGGGCGGCCTGCTGCATGTTGTGGGTAACGATGACGATGGTGAAATCCTGCTTCAGCTCGCTGATCAGTTCCTCGATGCGCATGGTCGAGATCGGATCGAGCGCCGAAGTCGGTTCGTCGAGCAGCAACACTTCCGGCTTGACCGCGATGCCACGGGCGATGCACAGGCGCTGCTGCTGGCCGCCGGACAAGCTCATGCCGCTCTGCTTGAGTATACCCTTGACCTCATCCCACAGCGCGGCCTTGCGTAGCGCCCATTCGACACGGTCGTCCATCGCGGAGCGCGACAAGCGCTCTTGCAGATTGACGCCGAAGGCGATGTTGTCGTAGATGGCCATCGGAAACGGGGTCGGTTTCTGGAACACCATGCCGACCCGGGCACGCAGGTGATTGATGTCCATGCGCTTGTCGAGCACGTCCTCGCCGTCCAGCAACAAGCTGCCTTCGGCACGCTGCTCGGGATACAGGTCATACATCCGGTTCATGGTGCGCAGCAGGGTGGATTTTCCACAGCCCGAAGGGCCGATGAAGGCAGTCACCTGGGAGTGAAATATGTCCAGGGTGATGTTCTTCAGCGCGTGGTACTTGCCGTAATAGAAATTGAAATTCTTAAAGGCGATTTGTGTCCTCAACTCGGCGCTGCTCGGGACGTTCGGTTCGCTGTTGGGCAAAGCGATTTCGGCTTGCTGCATGTTAACTCCTATGCTTCTGGCGGAAGAGGATGCGCGCCAGGATGTTGAGGCTCAGTACCCCGATGGTGATCAGGAATACCCCGCCCCAGGCGATCTCCTGCCAATCCTTGTAAGGACTCATGGCGAACTTGAAGATGGTCACCGGCAGGTTGGCGATAGGCTGGTTCATGTCCAGCGTCCAGAACTGATTCGACAATGCGGTAAACAACAGCGGCGCCGTTTCACCGGAAACCCGCGCGACGGCCAATAACACTCCGGTGAGAATACCCGCCATGGAGGCGCGCACCGTCACCTTGCTGATCACCACCCACTTTGGCGAACCCAGCGCGAATACCGCCTCGCGCAGCGTGTCCGGGACCAGGCGCAGCATATTCGCGGTGGCACTGACGACGACGGGAATCACCAGCATGGCAATCGCAACCACACCTGAATACCCCGAGAAGTGGCCGACCTGGGCTACGTAGATCGCATAGACGAACAGGCCGATGATGATGGAAGGCGCCGACAACATGATGTCGTTGATGAAGGACGTGACATGGCCCAGCCAGGTATGCTGCCCGTATTCGGCCAGATAAATGCCGGCCATGATGCCGATCGGCGTCCCCAGCAGCGTCCCCAGGGAAACCAGCAACAGACTGCCGACAATGGCATTCAACAGTCCCCCTTCCGAACCTGGTGCGGGCGTCATTTGCGTAAAGAGTTTCAGCGACAAGCTGGCAAAGCCCAGATCGATGGTGGTCCACAGGATCCAGAACAGCCAGAACAATCCGAATGACATGGCCAGCAACGCCAGTGACAAGGCGACGCGGTTGATCAGTTTGCGCTGTTGTCGCAGATTCATTTTCGGACTATCTGGCGTCTAAAATACAGTTACGGAGCGCCCCGTAACCCATGAGCGCAGCGAGCAATTTGTAGCCCCCGCCTGGGCGGGGGTTTGGGGGTGGGGGCGTAAATCTTGTCTTTGAACGATTTCATGGCACGGGGGTCGTCTGACGACTATGCGAGTTATGTCTTGCTGCCTTCCTGCCGGGTAAGCTGCAGCAGCAGCAGCTTGGACAAGGACAGGACGACAAAGGTAATAAAAAACAGGATCAGGCCGAGTTCGATCAGGGAGGCGGTATAGATCGGCGACTCGGCCTCGGCGAACTCGTTCGCCAAGGCCGACGCAATGCTGTTGCCGGGCAGGAACAGGGAAAATCCGCCAAATACGTTCATGTTGCCGATCAGGAAAGTGACCGCCATGGTTTCACCCAGCGCACGGCCGAGCCCAAGCATGATGCCGCCGATCACCCCGATCTTGGTATAGGGCAGCACCACGTTCCAGACCACCTCCCAGGTGGTGGCGCCGACACCGTAGGCGGATTCCTTGAGCATCGCCGGGGTGACTTCGAAGACGTCTCGCATCACCGAAGCGATAAAAGGAATCGTCATGATCGCCAAGACGATCCCGGCACTGAGGATACCGATTCCGAGCGCCGCTCCGGAAAACAGTTCGCCGACGATCGGCAACTTGCCCAGCGTATCGGCCATCACCGGCTGGACATATTTCGAGAAGACCGGCGCGAACACCAATAATCCCCACATGCCGTATACGATGCTGGGTATACCCGCGAGCAGTTCGATGGCAATGCCCAGCGGACGCTTCATCCAACGGGGGGCTAATTCGGTAAGGAACAAGGCGATGCCAAAACTGACCGGAACGGCAATGAGCAGCGCCACAAGAGACGTGACCAAAGTGCCGTAAATCGGTATCAGCGCGCCGAACCTGTCCATCGGCGGATTCCACTCGCCCGACCAAACGAAACCGATGCCAAAGCGCTCTATCGCCGGCCATGCGCCATAGACAAGGGAGGCAACGATACCACCCAGTATCAACAACACTACAAGGGCAAACACGCGCGTCAGGTTAAAGAAAACCCAATCGCCGAGATTCCCCTTTCGTCCAGCGATGACTGCCATGTGAGCAAATCCGTGATATTCCGGCAGCGCAGTCTTGTTGCGCGCGGAATCGATTCTAAGGCCAGAGTGCCGAGGGCGGAAAATCCGCCTTCGGCAGTATACAATCTACTTTCCGGTCCAGACCGGCTTGCCGGCGGCGTCTTTGATGTTGCCCCAGGAAGTCGTGATCAGCTTGACCAGGCTGTCGGGCAGTGGCACGTAATCCAACTCGTCGGCCATCTTTGCGCCGTGCTTGTAAGCCCAATAGAAGAACTTTAGTACTTCCGCTGCCTGCGCCGGCTTGTCCTGCTGCTTGTGCATCAGGATGAAAGTGGCGCCGGTAATCGGCCAGCTATCCTTGCCGGCCATGTTGGTGAGGATCTCGCCAAAATTTGACTTGGTCCAGTCGGCTCCCGCGGCAGCGGCCTTGAAAGTCAGATCGTCCGGCCCGACAAAATTGCCTGCGGCGTTCTGCATCAGGGTATGCGCCATCTTGTTCTGTTTGGCATAAGCATACTCGACGTAGCCGATGGCGCCCGGAATGCGCTGGACAAAGGCGGAAACCCCTTCGTTACCTTTGCCGCCGAGACCCACCGGCCATTGCACGGCGGTGCCCTCACCGACTTTCTGCTTCCATTCCGGGCTGACCTTGGATAGGTAGTTTGTGAAAATGAAAGTGGTGCCGGAACCGTCGGCGCGGCGCACCACGGCTATGTCTTGGGCGGGCAGCGTGAGTTTCGGATTGAGTTCGGCAATGGCTTTGTCATTCCACTTGGTGATCTTGCCCAGGTAGATATCGGCCAATAGAGCCGGAATCAGGCGCATTTCGCCGGGCTTGATGCCGACGATATTGACCACCGGCACCACGCCGCCGATCACCGCTGGAAATTGCATCAATCCGTCCTTGTTCAGATTGTCGGACGACATCGGCATATCCGAGGCGCCAAAATCGACGGTCTTGGCGGTGATTTGCTTGATGCCACCGCCGGAACCGATCGACTGGTAGTTGATCTTGTTGCCGGTGGCCTTGTGGTAAGCCTCAGCCCACTTGCCGTATATCGGCGCCGGGAAAGTAGCCCCGGCACCGGTTAATTCTACTGCGGCGGCAGGAGCCGCCCCGAGCGTCATGGAAGCTGCCAGCAATGGCAGGGCAATCGATTTGAATTCCGCGAACATAGTCGTCTCCATAGGGAATTGGATAGCGTGCGAATTTTAGGGAGCTATTGTTACGGGCAGATGACAAACAACGATTTAGAACCGTTTCCAGGCTTCCTTGCTGCGCTCCAGGCTCAACGGCAGACCGCAATCACGGCGCCGATATTTAAAGCATTCTTCATCGGCCAGTAACATCCCGCCGGTATCTTGAATGCCCATGGACAAACTTGACCTGGAACTGCTGACCCAGTTTTGCACCAACCAACGTTCGGACTTCGATCCGAACGCCTGGAAGCGCGGTCACCCGATCGATTCCCGGCTGCTCGCGGTGATCGCCCATTACTTGTCGATGACCAGTTGGTACGGTCACGAACTTGAACTGGAGGTGATCGCCGAATCGCTCTTGCCCGGCATCTCGGACAAGCGGCGCTTCAACAGCGAATTGCGGGACCTGGCCATTGACATGCCCTACCTGTCGGCAACGGTCCGCTACCGCACCGAGATGCGCCGCATCGTGGACGGAACCGCCCCCAAGTTCTGGCCCTACACCCGTGCCTCCGGTTCCGCACAGGCCCCGGACCGCCCCGCCAGCGTCGATTGAGGCGTCCTGCCGCACAGCCAGGCATTGCCTGCGCTCAGTCGGCCAGGCGGATCCGCGGGTTGCGTTCCGGCGCATAGCCTGGATGAGCCTGCAGGAACTCGACCAGGGCATCCACATCGAGCATCCCGCCGTTGCGCTGGCTTCCTTCGAGCAGGCGCCTGAAACCGTCGCCGCCGTCGGCAAGATAATTGTTGACCGTCACCCGATAGCGGGCTTCCGGCTTCACCGCGACCTCGTTCAGGCGCAGCTCCCTCACCCGCTCCCCATATGCCGCGCTACGGTTCCAGGTATATGCCAGGGTGCGTGAAGGTTGCAGGAAACGCGGCTCCTTGGCGCCGGGCTTTTGCTGGTCTTCGAGCAAGGCCTTGAGCTGGTGCCCGGTCAGGGTCATGACGACCAGATTGTTGCCGAAAGGCTGGACGGTAAACACTTGTCCGAAGGAAACGCTGCAAGGCGGCTGGGTGGTGCACGGCAGCACGGCGCGGATGCCGCCGCCATTCATCAATGCCACCTGGGCGCCACCCGCAGCCGGGGCGGCGGTGGCGGCGAGCTGTGCGTCCGCGATCAAGCGACCGGCTGCCGAGTCGGTGGCCTCTCTGCTTCCGTCCGGAGTACTGTTGCTGATGCTTTCGAGGATGCTCCCTACCGGCCGATCGGCCCTGGGTGCGGCGAGTGCAGCGTATTCCGCGACCAGTTGGGCGACTTGCGGATCCTTCGGCACGGCCGGATACTTTCCGCGCGCCTGATTCACCACCGCGATGTTGCGGCTGTCGGTGCGCGTCCGGTCGACATCCCGCGTGGCCGGATCCAGGACCACATCGACCACCGACACGCCGCGACCGTAGGAGGTTGCCTGGACCACCCGCAAGCCCTTCTGCCGCGGAGTGTCCACCACGCAGTTGTAGCCCTGGTGAGTGTGCGCGGAAAACACCAGATCGATGTCGCCCGAGAGTTGCTCGGCGATGCTGAAGATCTCGCCTGAGGCGCCGCCGCAGGCGGTATCGTTCCAGTCGGTGGTCACGGCACCTCCCTCGTGCAGGACCGCCACGATCGCCTCGACGCCCTGCCGCTTGAGCTGCGCCGCATAGCGGTTCAGGGTAGCCGCCTCGCCACGGAACTTCAGCCCGGCGATGCCTCCACGCTTGACAATGGACGGAGTCTTGCGCGTGACGACGCCGATGAATCCAACCTTGACTCCGCCGTATTCCTTGACCAGCGTGGGTGAAAATATTGGCCGGCCATCGGCGCCCTCGACATTCGCCGCCAGCAGCCTGAATTTCGCTCCGGCATAGGCGCCGGTCACGCAGGACGTAGTCGCCAGGTCGGCGGCGTTCTTGCCGCAGCCGCCGACTGCAATGCGGCGCAATTCATCGGCCCCGGCATCGAATTCATGATTGCCGACCACGCCAAAATCCAGGCCGATGGCGTTCATGACTTGAATCGTCGGCTCGTGCCGGAACAAGCTCGACACCAGCGGCGCGGCGCCTATCATGTCGCCGGCGGAAAACACCGCGGTGTGGGTCACCTCCTGGCGCAACTGCCCTATCAGCCCGGCTAGCCACGCCGCGCCCCCGGTCGGCACCTGCACGGTCCGGGCCGAGTCATCCGGGTCCGGCAAGGCCAGCGTGTTGCTGCCGGGTTCGAGATGGCCATGGAAGTCGTTGAAGGCGATCAAGCGCAGCGGAATGCCAGCGGCTTGGGCGCCAGAAACAAACAGTGCCAGCGTTAGAAATATGGCGCGGATCAATTGGCAACATCTCCGAGTTTCGGCAACCGCAACCTGGCGAGCTTTTTCAATTGTTGCGGTATTTGATCCAGCAACGCCCGGTGTCGCGAAGCATGCCATCCGCCGACCAGCGAAACAGCCTCGCGCAGACGCGGATCGTCGCCGGCGCAATTCATCAACAACAGCCCGGCATTCGCCAGATCGTTGAGCTGGCCGAGCTCGTCCTGCATCTGGACCAATCTCGCCAGCAGGCGCTGCGGCGGTTTGCCCGCGGCCAGCGGGGAAAAGAACTCCAAGGCGTATCTGAGCCGTTTGATGCCGATGCGCAAACCGTGCAGGGTAGTGGGGTCGTCGATGAAGGCAGCCGCTGCCAAGCCCAGCACCCTCTTGCGCAACCGTTTGAGTCTTGCAGCGGCAAAGTCGCCCACCGTTTCAGTCAATCCGACCGTCTCATCCGGCGGCGCGAGGAAAGGCGGCCGATGCAGCAGCGCCGTGGTCTGGAGCACCAGCCGCCCGTGGGCGATCGATTGAAGGTGGCGCACCGCCGCAGCACGCGCCGAGTATTGGCGATCGGTGATGGCGCCGGCCAGCGCCGCCAGGCGCGGTTCGTCGGGGAGCGCGCGCATCACCGGCGTGGCAATCTCGGTCAACAACACGTCGAGGTCACGGGCTTGCCCCAGCCGCGCGGTCAGGGTGCGCAATTCCGGCACCAATTCCTCCGTCAGCCCCGTCGGCAGGACAGGCGCGAACAGGCGCAATGCCGCGCGCAGGCGCCGCGTCGCCACCCGCATCTGGTGGATGAACTCCGGGTCGTTGCTCTTGATGGCGCCGAGGAGGTTGCTTTGCAAATGCTCCAGGGAGGCCAGGGCGATTTTCCGGAATGCTTCCAGCGGTGCGTCATTCGATGCCAGAGGGACGATCCGGGCTTTCTCCGGTGTCGCCTGCAGGCCTTGGTACAAGCGGTAACCGCGCTGCGCCTTGCTCAAGATCGCCGGCATCAGCGGCAGGCGCTCGCCCAGCGTCTGCGCGAGCTTGAAAAGTTCGTCGATGTTGGCGCCCTCGGCGGCGCCCGCCAGCTCGATCTCGACTTCGGATATTTCTTCGAGCTTTCCGGCGGCGGCAACCCAACCCCGATCCAGCATCAGCAGTATTACGCAACCCGGCCTGGGCTCGAAGCGCCAGGTGGTGCGTTTGAAGTTGGTCTCGAACAGCGGGGTAATTTGCCGGCGCAGGTCCGGCCGTTCCAGCCAACGACGAATGGGGGGCGCATCGACACCGGCAAAGTCAAAATGGCCGAGGTAAGGCGCCTCCCATTCCGGCCGCGTGCTCAACCCGGCCGCGGAACTGCCGGCGCACTTTACCGTTTGCAGCCAGACGCGGCCCCGCTTGCGCAGACGCAGTGCTATGCCCCGCTGGTGCAGTGCCAGGCCGGGAGTGTCGTAGTAGAGGTTGACAAGCTGGTGGGTGTGCTTGGAAACCGCTTTCCTCAGCACCGATTGACGCAGCAGCAACGCCTGCGCCGCTTTGGGCAAGGCGAGCTTGAGTTCTATCTCATCGGCCATGTCAATGTTGACTTCAAGGTATCAAAGAATCCTTGTTCCTATCCACCAGGCTATCGCGGATATGAACGCCGTCGCAGGTATGGTTAGTATCCAGGCCCAGACGATATTGCCGGCGATGCCCCAGCGCACATTGCGCCGGTTCGAAGCGGACCCTACGCCGACGATAGCGCCGGTGATGGTATGCGTTGTCGATACCGGGATGCCCAATGCGGTGGCCAGGAACAGTGTAATGGCGCCACCGGTTTCGGCGCAGAATCCGCCTACCGGTTTGAGTTTGGTGATCTTCTGGCCCATTGTCTTGACGATCCGCCACCCCCCGAAAAGGGTCCCCAAACCCATCGCGAGATAACACATTATGATCACCCAGACCGGCATCGGTGCGGTCGCCGCCGAATACCCGGTGGCTATCAACAGCATCCAGATGATGCCCATGGTCTTCTGGGCGTCATTTCCGCCGTGTCCCAGACTGTAAAGAGCGGCAGAAACCAGTTGCAGACGTCGAAACCATCGGTCCACACGTATCGGCGTCGAACGAAAGAACAACCAGGACACTACCAGCATCAATATAGAGCCGAGAAGAAACCCAAGCAAGGGTGAGATGAGGATGAAGGCTACCGTCTTGCCGATACCGGACCAGACAAGTGAATCGCTGCCGGACTTGGCCAGTGCCGCACCCACCAATCCGCCGATCAATGCATGCGAAGAACTCGACGGTATGCCGAAATACCAGGTGAGGAGGTTCCAGGTGATCGCCCCAACCAACGCGCCGAATACCACATGGTAGTCAACGATCGTCGGGTCTATGGTGCCTCGACCGATGGTTGTCGCGACCTTGAGTTGAAACACGAAGACCGCAACGACGTTGAATACGGCCGCAAATATCACCGCGTGATGCGGCTTCAAGACACCGGTTGAAACGACCGTGGCTATGGAGTTGGCGGCATCGTGAAAGCCATTGATGAAATCAAACGCGAATGCCAGCGTGACCAGCAGGATCACCACCCAGAGACCCGTATTGAGCGATTCCATTCGGGCGCCCTGACTGCCGTCAGGAATTTTCGAGGACGATACCCTCGACGATGTTGGCTACATCCTCGCAGCGATCAGTCACGGTTTCCAACATCTCATAGATGGCCTTGAACTTGATCAACTGGCGAACGTCGGGTTCATTTCGAAACAACTTGGAAATTGCCGAGCGCATGACCCGGTCTGCATCCGACTCAAGCTGGTCGATTTCCCGGCAGGTCTTGAGGATTCCCTGCGCATGCTCCATGTTATGCAGCAGCGCCACTACCGTCTTGACACGCTCGCAACAGGATTGGGAAATATCGGCCAATTGGCGCGCTTCCTGGGTCACCTTGCGAACATCGTATAGCACCATGGATTCGGCGACATCCTGGATCATGTCGAGGATGTCGTCCATCTTGCTGATCAATTGATGGATATCTTCGCGACCCAGCGGAGTGATGAAGGTGCGATGCAACAAGGAGACTGTCTCATGGGTAATCTTGTCGGCGGTGGTTTCAATTCCATCTATTACCTTGGCATGCCCTTCGGCCGTGGCGACTTCGCCATCCATCTCGTTCATCATTGCTGCCAGTTCCCTGCCGCCGGCGACGATCTGCTCCGCATGGGCGTTGAAGAGATCGAAGAATTTCCCCTCACGGGGCATGAGCCGAGCAAACATGGAATGTTGTCGCCGTTGGGAAAGTTGAATTTTAGCAACAATTCGCCACCGGAACCGTCGCGACGCCAGAATTGGAAGGCATAAGTCCTGCGTAGTCCTTGCGACTGTCACAAGCCTGCAATATTCGGCGCCCATCCTTGACGCATGAAGATCCTGATGATTTCGGACGTCTACTTCCCGCGCATCAACGGCGTCTCCACCTCGATCCAGACCTATCGCGACACGCTCGGCGCGGAAGGCATACACCTGACCCTGGTGGCGCCCGAATATCCGGAATCCGCCGAACCCATCGACGTCATCAGGATTCCGTCGCGCCGGGTTCCCCTCGACCCGGAAGACCGGTTGATGCGCAGCGGCGATCTGGCGCGCCTGCCGCAGATCCTGAAGGAACGACATTTCGACCTGGTGCACGTGCAGACACCCTTCGTCGCCCACTATGCGGGGCTCAAGCTGGCCCGCCAACGCGGAATTCCCTGCCTGACCACCTACCACACCCATTTCGAGGAAT